>OLIX01000019.1_pt1 | contig 147828 bp, 119 predicted proteins | sample 1601331 | NCBI WGS metagenome assembly OLIX01 (sample SAMEA2452120, study PRJEB22498) | human gut metagenome | biome: human feces; feature: human gut; material: feces | place: Australia | collected 2012 | reverse complement strand
AGTTTACACTAAAATGTTCTTATTTTATTGTCAAAAAAGTACGATTAAATTCAACGAAAAATAAAAAAACCTTAAAAGTTGAATTTACTTTTACACTTGAGCGATTCATTTAGTTTATGTTGTTTTGAAATGAATTCGGGCACTTATTTTGGCGAAACTAAAATTAATGCTAAGGCAAATTTAATATCAGAGTATTTAGATGCACAAACAAAAGTTCTTTTAGAACAAGGTTATGAAGATGTTAAATTTATTACTGCTTATGAAGCTGGTTGTTTAGGATTCTCGTTACACGATCAACTCACTAAGTTAGGAATCGAAAATAAAATAATTGCTCCTACAACTTTATTAAAAGAGACTGGTCAAGGCAAAAAGAAAACAGATCGAAAAGACGCGAAAATGTTGGCTCAAAACCTTGCTTATGGAACATGTTCTTTTGTTCATATCCCTGATGAAGAGGATAAAAGAACAAGAGAATTTGTTAGGATGGTTTCACACGAAAAGAAACTATTAAGAAAAGAGAAACAATATATTCTCGCCTTTTGTCTTAGAAATGGTTTCGATTATAAAGATGGTAATCCGTGGACTGAAGGTCACATAAATTATTTAAAAACCGTGCAAACAGAAGATTTTTTAAGAGAAACGCTAGATGAATTGTTAGATTCTTATAGCAAAATTTTAGAAAAAATTGAAAGATTAAACAGTAGATTAGAAACTATAGCAAATAGAGAAAAATATGCTAAAGATACTAAAAAAATGGCTTGTTTAAAAGGAATTACGCAAACTTCTGCTTTAACAATTATAAGTGAAGTAAGTGATTTTAAGCGTTTTGCTACTGCGTCTGAATTTTCATCTTATCTTGGGCTTGTACCAGGAGAATCATCTAGCGGTCAAAAGATAAACAGATTAGGGATCACAAAAATGGGAAATTCGATTGTTAGGACATTGCTTATAGAAGCATCCCAATCCATTGTTAGGGGCAAGATTGGATATAAATCAAAACGTTTAAAATCAAGACAAATGTGGCAAGATGTTAATATCATTTCTTATGCCGATAGAGCAACAGAAAGACTTATGCGAAAATTTTCCAGACTGGCAGCTAAAGGCGTCCATAGGAATAAAGCAATAGCAGCTATAGCCAGAGAATTAGCATGTTTTATTCGGGGGATTATGACAAATCATTTAGAAGAAAGAAAAGCTTAAGGAGGAACAATTTAAAAGGTGATGATTTGAAGAAGTTTCGAGTTTAAACGGTTCAGTCATTCACGAAAAAACTTTGTAAATAGACGTTAAAAGAGGGTGAGACTATCAGCAGAACCATTGACCTGTAGATAAGCTAGGCTACTAGTGAATTCACGAATAACAGAGTGGCAATAAGCTGATTTGAATCTTCGAAATTTCGTCAAATCATCACATATTTATTTAAAATCACAATTTACTCTTGACAGGAGGTCACATCATAACAGTTTTATCAGTTTCAATTATTTTAAAATCTCCATTTTTATCAATTGCAATTTCAGAAGGATCATCAAAACCAAAGTTATCGATACTTTTGATACAATATACTAAAGATCCATATTGAATAGCGACCTTTCCAACATTATCTTTTTCAAAATCTTGATAAATTCTTATAGCTTCATAATTTAAAGTTAATTCAATTTCGTGTTCACCTTTATCTAGAACGATTTCAATAAAACTATTTTTGTTGCAATTTGTATTAAGATTCTTATCGTTTAATTTAACTGAATAATTATTTGCCCAAATCCACTCACTATGATAAACATCAGTTGCATCAACTGGTTTTAATATTTGTCCGGCATGTTCATCGGTATTATGAAGTACAAATCTTTGTCCATTTATTCTCGACCGAAATTATCAAATGATAGAGATTTTTCAAACATATCAAACATAGAATTAATTGTATGCGTTGAATATTGCTAATACATGTTAAGCCAAAAACCATCTCTTAATTTAACTTCTTCGCATTGAGTTCTCATTAAATTTTTAAAATCAGAACTCATTCTTTTCTCCTTAATATTCGAAAAATCCTATACTTAAAATTAACTACTTTTTTACTTAAAAACTACTAATTCCAAGCAAATAGCCCGCAAAACTTCATTATTTTATAAAATTAATAATTTTTGAGTAACCTAGTATAACATCCTCTAAATAATGGGTTGAATCTTTTTGGTTTATTTTATATAAGGTTGGAGTTCCTACTAAATATACATCACTTAATTCATCGCATCCGAGCATAGCTTCTCTCATATTCTCGTTTGACATACTTTCATCGCGTTCCTTAAATAAAGCTATTTCCTCATCCTTCATATTTTGCAAAGATAGAGTGTAAACTTTTATATCACTTTTTTTAATAAAATCTTCCATGTCTTCTTTTAAATCTTGGCAAGGTGGGCACATTAAAGAATAGTAATAAACAAAATACTCTTTTTCACTTTTCGCAAAGAATTCGTCTGCAAAAATATTGTATTGTCCTTCAAAAAAACTTTTATCTTTCATTTCTCTCACTTCTTCGGCACAGGAAACAATAGATGTCATTAAAAGTAAAATAGAAAACTTATTTACTATCTTTTTCCATTTCTTCATAGTCTAAATAGATTGTTGATTTGATTGTATCAACGCTAACTTCACCAGAAGCAATATCAACAAGTGACCTTTTTTCTTTTGTAACGAGCATAACAATAAAATTAATCACTAAAGGAATAAAATATAAATAGACAGAGATTGTATTTAAAACAATAGTTATAAAAGTTCGAATTATTTTGTTACCCATCTTAACTTTGTAACCATTTCTTGTTGTAAATCCTAATTTTAAGAAATGCATAAATAAGGATTCGCCATTTTTATTAATTAAAAATGGTAAAGGGAAAACAATAAGTGAAGCCAAAAGCATAGAAATTAACACTTCCATTTTCTCGATATAGGCAATGTAGCTATTAATGTTAGCAAATTCACCATAGTTAGTGAAATCAGTTAATGCGTGATTATAAACACCTTTGTTTTCATCAAGAAAATAATTTTCAATAGCTTTTATATACCCTTCTTCATCACTACCAACTGTTTCTCCACTGGTTACATCAATGACCTCATCTTTTAATTTAAAATTAGTATAAGATGTATCTAGTGAATCTATTTCAAAAATTGGATTATCCAAGGTCTTTTCATCAAAAGCAAAAAATCTCGTATTTAAATCACTGTTTGACTTATTTTCTAGTTCTCGATAATCAAAATAATAATCATTAATTGCTTTTAAAAAGTCTTTATAATTATTTTTTTCCTCGTCAAAGTCCAATATATCTACTTTTATGTAACTGTCTCCTTCTTTTTCCACGACAAAAAGAGAAGACTTCTCTTGGACTTCAAATTGCTGTTGTCGATACATAGAATTATGAAAACCAATATCTATATATCCACTAGCTAAAGACATAAAAAAGGTAATTGCTAACGCAAATACACAAGCATAGTCTAATACGCTAGCAATTATCCTTTTCCAAATTTTTCCTAAATATAAATCACCCATTACCTAGAAAATACACTTATCAGAGAAATCATCAAAGATATGAATTCTATCAACATTAATTACAAATGTGACTTTTTCACCTTGTTTGATTGATTTATCATTATTAATTCTAGCAATAAAGTCAGTTCCTAAAAGAGTACAATGTAAATAATATTCATTGCCTAATAACTCAGCAATCTCAACATCTAAACTAAATTCTTTTGATGGATGAGCAAATAAAACCTTATTTCTTTCAAGATCAATGTGTTCAGGTCTAATACCGAAAGTGCAATCAAATCCTTCAGCTAAGCATTTTTCGTAATTAGCAATTAAAGTATTAATTTCTTCAATTCTCTTAGCTTTCAACTCTTCGAAAGTTGGAAGAGCCTTTTTCTTGAAAAGATTTTTAAAGCTAAATTGATTGCTGCCTTTTAAAACAGCTTTTGCTACTGCTTTGTGAGCTTTGATAGCTCTTTCTTCATCAGTATCAAATTCAGCTTTCTTAGTAGTTTCAACTTCTTTCTTATCGTCTTCTTCAAGCAAAGCCTTGCGGTCAGTTGTTGCAGCATATGGTAATAATTCAATTTCAAAATCAATATTCTCTAAACGATCTTTTAAAAACTTGATTTCATCTTTAAAGAAATTTTCAATTCTTTCTTGTCTTGCTGCATCAATAGGAATACTAAATCCATCTTTAAATGATAATACACCTTTTTCATAATGTCCTTTTAACATGTTCATTGCTGGAGTTCCAATAAATGTTGCAACAAACTTGTTCGTTGGAGAGTTATAGATTTCTTCTGGTGTACCAATTTGTTGAATATGACCTTTATTCATAACAACAATTCTTGTAGCCATTGTCATAGCTTCTGTTTGGTCATGAGTAACATAAATTGAGGTAGTATTAAGTCTTTGGTGAATCTTAATAATCTCACTTCTCATGGTGACTCTTAATTTAGCATCGAGGTTAGATAAAGGTTCATCCATTAAGAAAGCTTTTGCTTTTCTAACAATAGTTCTGCCTAAAGCAACTCTTTGCATTTGACCTCCAGAAAGTTGTCTTGGCTTTCTATCTAAAAGTGTTGTTAAATCAAGCATTTCAGCAGCTTCTTTAACTCTTTTATCAATTTCTTCATTTGGAACATGTCTCATTTTTAAGCCAAAAGCCATATTTTCATAAACAGTCATATGTGGATATAAAGCATAGTTTTGGAAAACCATAGCAATATCTCTATCTTTTGGTGTTAAATTATTTGAATAAATTTGATCAATATATAAATCGCCTGCCGTAATGTCTTCAAGACCAGCAATCATTCTTAAAGTGGTAGATTTGCCACAACCAGATGGTCCAACAAAAACAATAAATTCATTCTTTTTAATTTCTAAATTGAAATCATAAACTGCTTGGAAGCCATTTGGATAAACTTTGTTAATGTTTTTAAGAGAAATATAAGAATCAATATTAGGATTTCTTAAAGCTTCAATACGTAATTCTTGCAAGCTCTTCTTCTCTTTTTGTTGTTCGTTTTCTGACATTTTCAGTCCCTCCATTATTTTATAAAGATGATATCTTTATTAACGATATCATTAATTTTTTTAATATTTTCTGGATCAGTTTTTGGTTTACGAGTGTAAGTTAAAAGACCATTGATTTCTTGTTCAACATCATAAAGTTGGGTATAACAGAAACCACATAAACCATCACTTTTAGCGATAGCTTCAACAATTCTTTTATACTCATTCAAGAAATCTTTTTCGCTATTAACATTAGTATAACCCCAGCCTTCCTTAATATTTGTTAAGAAGGAAATTCCACCAAACTCCGTTAACATAAATGGCACTTTTTTATTTTCATATCCTTCAAGGAAAATAACTCTATTGCCTGGACATGAATGCATCATAATATCTTTGTCAGCTAAAGATTTTTCAAACTTTTCATGTTGAATTAAATCATCTTTATTGCCATGACGATAATTATGAATTGAACATATATCTGTACTTGCCATTTCCCATCCATCATTACCAACGACTAAACGGGTTGCATCTAAAGATTTTGTTAAGTGGTATAAAGCATTTTGATAATGAACTTGTTTTGGATCGCTATTTAATTCAGGAACACCCCAGCTTTCATTTAAAGGAACTAAAGTAAATATTGATGGGAAGTTAAAATATTGTTTAACAATTTCACTCCATTCTTTACTTTGAAGTTCAATTAATTTGTTATTAAAAACTTGAGCACTTGGACATTCAAGCCAGCAAATAAATCCAAGTTTATCACAAAGATAATAGAAATAAGGATCTTCTATTTTTTGGTGAATTCTTCCGCCATTAAAACCCATTTCTTTTGCAAGTTTAATATCATTAATAAGATCATCAACTGAAGGATAAGCTAATAAACCATCTTTAAAATAACCTTGAATTAGCACGAGTTTTTGATAAAAAACACGGTTATTTAAAGAGAAAGCTCCATCTTCAACTGCAATCTTTCTCATGGCAAAATAAGTTGTAACGTTATCAATTACTGTTTCTTCATCTTGATAAACTTTAATATTAATATCATATAAAACAGGATTGTCTGGACTCCAACATAATTCACCATTATGGAAGAAAGTTTCCATAATGTCTTGATTGTTCCAAACTTTAATTTTAGAAATGACTCTATCTTTATCTTTTGTGTAAACAACATTTCTAGCAAGTTCAATACCTTTTAATGAAATTACATATTCAATTTTAAAAGCAGGTTTAAGCGTTAAGGTTTCAACCTTAACTTCACCTCTATCAATATCACTAGAAATATAATATTCATCTATATAATTGTTATTTAAGATTTCTAGATAAACATTTTTATAGATTCCACTAGTTCTTGTATAGAAAATTGATTCACTTTTTTCTTTCCAATATTGTTTTCCTCTTGGAAAATCTTGTGATCTTGAATCGTCATAACAAAATACAGTAAGTTCATTTTTACCTTCAACTACAAAATCACTAATGTCAACTTTGTTGATACTAGCTCCACCTATGTGTTTAGAAACTAAAAACCCATTAATATAAATTTCACTTTCATAGTCAACGCCATTAAAAGTAACAATATACTTTTTATTTGCGTCAAAAGTAACATCGAAGCTACGATGATACCACATATAATCATGAAATTTAGTATCGTTTATCCCACTTAATTTAGATTGAAAAGGAAAAGGAACTTCGATTGATTTTGAATAAGAATGGTCTAAAAACCATTTCTCTTTATGACCCAGATTTTCATCATCAAAGTCAAAATCCCATTTACCATTTAAATTAATTAATTCACTATCTCTTTTTAAGTATGGTCTTGGATCTTCGTTTCTAATACACATAAATATAACCTCTTATTTCTATTATTTAATTCCGCTTCTACTAACACCATTAATGATGTATTTTTGTGCAAATAAGTAAACAATCATAACTGGGATTGCACTAATAACTGCACCAGCAAGTGGTGAAGTATCACCAGTTCTACCACTAACTAAAACAGAAAGTCCGACTGGCAAGGTAAGCCATTCTCTTCCTAAAACATCAACTCCTCCAGAAGCGATAAGTTGTGGCCATAAGTAATCATTCCAGTTTCCTAAGAAAGCAAAAATTGCTGCAACAAAGATAGCATTTTTACCTATTGGAAGAATTACTCTAAAGAAAATTTGGAAATTATTACAACCATCAACCTTACAAGCCTCAACTAATTCTTTTGGAAGTCCGAGGAAGAATTGACGAATAAGGAATAAACCGAAAACGCCACCAAGTCCTGGTAAAATACATCCAATTAAATAAACCCATGTTGGATTACCGGCAATTCCTAAACTATTAAATAAGTTATATAAAGGAACAAGGGTAATAATTCCTGGGAACATCATACTTGAAACAACGACGGTGAAGATTGCGTTTTTAAATTTCCAATCTAAGAAAACAAGCGCATAAGCTGCAAAACTAACAATAATTAAATAAAGTACTGTGTGAATGCAGCCAACTATAAAGCTATTTAAAATCCATCTTAAAACTGGGTATTCACCATCAAAGGAAAATAACAATTGATACCATTCAAAAGTCCAGTTATCAAATGATGGAAAAATCTGATTAATATCGGTAATTGTATCAGGCTTAAAACTTGCACCTAATGCCCAGATTAAAGGCATAATCCAAATGGCGCCTAAAATGAGTAAGCAGATAGTTGATACAATTCGACCAATTAAAATACTTCTTTTAGTACCCATAATTAAGCCTCCGTTTTTTGATAGGCATGTTGTTTTTTAAATAAACGACGATGACTATCTTTTTTATCACGTGTGACGTAAAGTTGGATAAGAGAAATTGCAAGAATGATTAAAGCAAAAAGAACACACATTGCATTAGCAATACCAGCTCCACCAACACCTCTATTAGGTAATTTGAGCATTTCAAGAACTCTTTGAATAAACATCATTGTTGCATCATCAGGTCCGCCCGTTGTGATTAATTGTGATTGTCCATAAACGTTAAAAGAAGCAATAATTGTAGTAATTGAACATATCAATACTTGGTTAGCAATTTGTGGAATTGTAATATGAATTATACTTTTTAATTCACCACATCCATCAATTGCTGCTGCTTCATATAATGATTTGTCAACTTGTTTAATACCAGCATTTAAAATGACCATGTTGTTACCAACAGTCCACCATAAAGTTGTAAAAACAATAACAATCCAAGCGGAAACAGGATCACTTAAAAATGGGAATCCTTTAACAAATCCAAAGTCATTGTTAAATAAGAACTTGAAAATTAAGCAGACTGTTGAAACAGATAAAACGTTTGGTAAAAAGAATAAAGCTCTAAAAAATCCTTCACCCCATGGTTTTTTATTTAACAAAAGAGCGAGGATTAGTGGGATTAAAATTAAAAAAGGCACTGTTAACACAACAAACAAAATGGTGTGTTGTAAACCTTCATTAAAATAATCATAAGGTTGAGGAAAATCAGGATTTCTAATTAAAATATTCTGATAGTTTTGCCAACCAACAAAAGTTTTTTCGCTATCACCAAAATTAAAGAAGAAGAATGAATCAACAATTCCTTGAATTAAAGGATAGACGAAAAATAAAACGAAAAAGAACAAATAAGGACCAAAGAAAAGAGCCACAGTAAGCCATTTTGATATCTCAGCACTACGCTTACTTGCTTTCTTTTGTTCTTCGATCCTCTGTTCAAAAGTAATTATTTCATCCATTTTACTTTCTCCTAAGGGAAGAGGGGCTTATTAAAGCCCCTACATAAATTATTGATTAAATACTTCCACCACTCATATCAGCTTTAACAAGATTAATACCTTCTTGATAATATTTATCTACATAAGTATTAAGCTCATCATCACTTAATTCATGGTTTGCATTCATGACTGCAGTTGTGACTTGTTGAAGTGGAGAGAATGCACTATAAGTGTATGGGCTAGCTTGCATTGCAACGAATGAATCGATTTCACCATATCCATCAAGATAAGGAAGTTTGGTGAAAGCTTCTTCTTCTCTTGCAGGAGCATAAGCTGGGATCTTACCACTTGCTGCCCAATCAGCTGAATGTTCAAGCATCCATTTGACAAAATACATACTAGCTTGTTGACGTGTCTTTGTTTCTCCACCTAATGTATGTTTTGGTAAAACAAAGATATGACCATTGGTATAGTTAACACCTTTATAACCACTATTAGCTGTTGAATTAAATAATGTACTCATTGGAAGAACATCAAATTCAAATTCATCTTTAGCATCTTCGATAACATCGTTTAAAAGCCAAATACCATCACAAGTAAATAATGCATTACCACTTCTAAATTGGCTAATACCAGCGTCAGTTTGAAGTTGTGGTTCGCAAATTTTGTTTGCACCATACATTAAATCTCTAATTGAATCGCCAGCTTTAAATGCTGCATCGTTATAATAAGCACCTGGTTGATAAGGAACAACTGTGCCATCACTCAATTTTTGATTTGGATCAAATCCTTCATCATCTTCTTGAAGCATTTGTTTTCCGCCATTATTTAAGAAAGCATTAATGAAGAAATATGTATCAGGGTAACCATTCGAAATTGGGAAACCTTGGTGGCCTGCCTTAATTGCTGCTTGTGCAGCTGCAATAATGTCTTCTCTAGTTTCTGGCATTTCTAAACCAAGTTCTTTGAGCATAGTAGTATTTACATAAATACCTGCCATATGCATATCGAATGGAATACCATATTGTTCGCCATTAAATTGCATATTATCCCAAACATCTGCAGGGAAATCTTTTGGATCAAGCTCAACTTTAGCAAGTTCCATAATATCATCTAATTCTCTAAAGTATCTGCTTGAACCATTTTCTTCTTGTGCAGCAAATTGTAAAACTCTTTCAGCATGAATTAACATGACATCAGAGTTACGATTATTAGAAGTTGTTAATGGTAAGTTTCCATAAATATCTGCTGCTTGAACAGGAGCAGCTTGGACTCTAATTTGACCTTGATGTTCTTTGTTAAATTCATTAACAAGATTAGTTAAATAAGTATTATCGGTACCTGTAATAACGTGTTGGAAGGAAATATTGACATTTCTGAATACAATTTCGCCATCTTCTCCAATATCCATAGATCCTTCATCTCCACCACAACCAACTGTAGCAAGAGTAGTTGCAAGTGCAGCAACACCGATTAAAAATAATCTTTTTTTCATTGAAATATTCTCCTCTTATTTCTCGTATTTTATTTTTGGTCCAGCAACTGTTCTAAAGTAGCTTGGAGCGTATGAAACTAAATGTGGGAAACCATTATCATCCCATTCAAGTTTGTCCATGAAAACATATCTTCCGGCTGGAGCAAGTTTGTCATATCCATGGTAAACCATCCACCAATCATTAGCGTCATCTTGAAATAAAGACATATGTCCAGGACCTGCGACGTTTTGATCGCCTTTAACAACTAATTCACCACGATCTGTACCAAGCATGTCAACTCCTTCTGCATCAACATAAGGACCTGTTATGCTTTTACTTCTAGCAACTTTAACATGATATGTTGAATTTACACCTTCACAACAAGTGCCTTGAGAACCAAATAAATAATAGTAATCATTTATTTTTCTAATATACGCGCCTTCGTAAGTGCCACCGTTCCAAGGGCCAACAATACCAGCAATTAAAATCTTATCGTCTTTAGCAGTTTCAGGATTTTTTAAAGCAGTCCCATCTTCATTTAACTCGACAATGAAAATACCACGGAAACTTCCCCAAGCCATCCAAACTTTTCCATTATCCTCGAGGACAACTGGATCTATAGAGTTATCAACACCAATTTCACTAGATAAGAAAATTTTTCCTTTATCTTCCCATGGTCCTTCTAAACTATCTGATTGCATTACGCCAATTCCAGGGTCTTCATCTCCCCAAACAGAAACGGAGTAATAATAGTTCCATTTGTCACCAATTTTAACGACATCTGGAGCCCAAATTGCATCGTATGTATTTCCCCATTTAACTGTTCTTTTAATATCGTCAAGTTGTTCCCAATAGCCATTATTTAAATCTTCGTTTTTATAAACACGTCCACCGGTTCCGAAAATATAAAAAGTACTACCATCTCTAATAACGGTAGGATCAGGACAATCAGCCATAATAATAGGATTTTGATAACGAGTTGTTGTCAATGTTGAATCATTATTATCATCGCCGACATCATCACTTTGACTAGGAGTACAGCCAACTAAAATCATGGAGCTTAATGCACATAAGGCAAATTTAAGTAACTTCATTTTTTTCTCCTTTTTGATAGACTCTTACATCAAAACACATATTGAGTTTTTCTCTTTCTTTTGGATCAGTTGTTATACAATAACTTGCTGTTTTTGCAATTAATCCATAATCAAATCCAATAGAAGCTATATCATTTGTCCCAAGTGAGTTTTGACTTATCGCGTCATAACCAATAATTTCGACTCTATTTAAATCAAAATTTATATTTTTTAAATAATCTATAACCATGAAAGCATGTTCATCGTTATAGCAGAATATTCCTAAATTTTCTAAATTCAGCACATCTTTCAATGCTGTTTTTAGATTTTCTATATCAATTTTTTGATATTTTGTGGTTTTTCGAACATATCTAAGATAGTGGACAAAACCTTTATACCTACGGACTGAACATTCGCTACCATTAATATTTATGTAAATAAAGTTTGTACATTTTTTACTTAATAAATATTTAGCAGCTAGCTCTCCCCCTTTAAAATCGTCTGTGTAAAGCATTTCACAATAATTGTCTTCTAGTTTTCTACCAATCATTAGAAATGGCATTTTATTTAATTTCATTAACTCTATTGAATCCTGTGTTGGTTCAACAAATGAAATTACTCCATCAACTCTTTGATAGATACATTCTTTAACAGCATCAATTGTGAATTTATCTCCAAAAAGATTAATTAAAACACATACATAACCTTCTCTTTTTAGATAAAACATTAGCTTATTACTCATAAGAATGAAGTAATAATTTTTGATGTTATTAATTACAAGGGCAATTAGTTTGGAGCTATCTTCTTTTACTGAGTGTAAAAGGTTACTAGGCAGATAGCCCATTTCAAGGGCTTTCTGCCTGACCTTCTTCTTTGTTTTTTCAGATATATCGCTACAATCTCTAAGTGCTCTTGAAACCGTATTTACTGAAACCTTTAGTTCATATGCAATAGATTTCAGGCAAACATTAGTTTTGTAGCCCATAAATTAATAAATTATTTTTTTACAATTCTAATGTAGTCAACATCCATTGTATATTTGACGTTATATTCAGCAAGTAAGAGACCAACTCTTAAATTTCCACCGCTAACATCAGCTTTTGGAGTATATTCTGAACTCTTAAATACTGTCCATTCATTAGCTTTTTCGAAAATCATATCTGTTTTTGCATTTGGATTACCTCCTGCATTAGCACAGAACTCAAGTCTTAATGTTCTAACAGATGGATCATCAACTTTAGCTTTAACTTCAACATAATAAGTTTCACCGGCTTTTAAGACGTTACCAGTATTATTTTGTTGTAATTGAGCTTTCCAATCATCTACTTTGGATGATTCATTTAAAGCCTTAATTGTAGCAATACCATCTTTTTCTGAGATTTCAACAATATCATTTTGCTCTAAATTCCAATATGTAAGGCCATCATTGAAATCATCATTCATTAAATCCCAATCATTTTCACGGTTTGCAGGTTTTTCCCATGTATACTCTCTTCTAACATAGGAAATATTTCCTTCGTCATCAGTATACATATATTGTTCTGCAAAATTGGCTTTTGTCATTGTATCAGTAAATGATGTTGGGACAACGCCAGTTTTAACTAATTTATCTGTGATATCGTTTCCGTCTTTATCTTTTGCTGTAACTTTTTTAGCTTCAGCATATGATTTAAATGGATTTAAACCATCTAATTTAACTCTTCCAGCATTTTCAAAGACTACACCAGTTGTATTTGCTGTTTTTGCCATCTTTTTGACATAAACATCATCAATCCAAACAGTATCTTTTTCACCAGCAGCAACATCGTCAGCTTCAGTAAATCTTCCAAGTAAAAAGCCAAATTTAATTGCCTCTAATTTTTCATCGCCAGTTGTGTAATAGAATTTATAGTCTTGATATTCTGTTTTTGTAGGAAGACCATAGCAATTTGGATTTTCAACAACTGCATATCCATTGGCTGGAACTTCCATAGTTACACCAATATTTCTGCCACTATTTGATTTAGCTTTAAATGTAATTTCATAAGTTGAATTAGCATCTAAATTTAAACCATTGTATTCAACTTGGTTATTCCAATATTCTAAACCAGCATTGGTGATATCAACTTTTAAAGCTTTTTCTGTTGAATCCCAAGAAAATTCCATTTTAGAACCAGCATTTCCGTTTCCACTCCAACTAGTGACACCTGTATCAAAAGTTGAATTGTCTAAAGTTGTGCCTCTTTCAACAATAAATGTTTTATAAGCATAACCAGTTCCTTCTGCATCAACTTTAGTACCGTCTGCTGTTTCAGCATAATAATAAACGGTATAAGTTCCTGGGTAACCAGTATCAATAGTCATTGAGCTTTCACTATCTAAAACAACTTTAAGTTCATCGCCCTCACTTGAAGTTGCTTTGACGCCAACTAATGGATCTGGTGCTGTATCGCCCATGTTTAAATAAACTGTTTCAAGACCAGTCCAATTAACGGTTACGTTATCAGGTATAACATCGCCACCTTCATCATTTCCACAAGAAGTCATTCCAACGATTGACCCGAATGTAAGTGCACTTAAAAGTGCGACGCTTAATACTTTTCTTCTTTTCATAGCTATCCTCCTAAAAAAGTATTTTTGTTGTCTTTAAGTTAACTTTAAAGAAATATCGTTGTCAAAATTGTAATGTTGCGTAATGTTTTAAAAAATAACGATAATTATCGTACTTTTCTAATTATGTTCAATTTTAAAACATTATTTTTAATGTAAGCGCTTTCTTTTAAAAACTGGAAGCGCTTACAATTTCCACACCTAAATTTAATAAAATTTTAAAAGTTGATTTGCCAAAAATCTAAAAAGAGCGATAAAATTCGGTCATTTCGTTTGGTTTTATAAATTTAATTGTGAAAGTTTTAACTAAATTATTATGTTTTTAAAGTTTACAATAATTTTAATGTAAACCTTAAAATGACTATAAAATCTTGCTTGCTTTTCCTGGATTAAGGAATGTTATTTTATCATTATCAATCTTAAATACTGTTTTATAGAAACTAGACATTAAGTTAAACATATGTTCTGTATCTTCGCTTCCTATTGTTTCAAAAAAAGAATGCATAGCAAGTTGAGGCATACCAATATCAGCAGTCAAGAAACTTTCTTGTGATATAGAAATATTTCCAAGAGTTGACCCTCCTCTTACATCACTTCTATTAAAGAAAACTTGATAAGAAATATTATTTTCTTTACATAAAGTTTTAACAAAAGCTGATTTGAATCTTCGAAATTTCGTCAAATAATCACACATATTCAATTTCATTACAATTTACTCTAGACAGGAGGTCACATCATAATAGTTTTTTTAATCTAAAGTAGAATTTTAGATATAGAAAACGCCCCATATTTTAAGGGACGTTTGCTGTTAAATCTTTTCAAAAACCAATTAGGTTTAGCGGGTTATTTAAGTTGCACAAATACCTAAATTTCAACAAATGTAGATGGATTAGACCAATTACACCCATTAAGAGAATAATAAACCCATGTGCTATCCACATTATATATATGTGCGTTTCTTATAGCCGGACAATAAGTTAGGTTATTAAGTGCTTCTTCTTTTGTCAAACCAAGTAAATCATAAGCTAGATATATCTCAGCACTAAATCCAGTTGTTAATTTCCCACTTTTTATATAGGTAATCTTATAATCAAGATTTTCTCCTAAAACTATACCCATAGATTTATCAAATCTATCACCTAAAGAATTGGTTCCAACCGCTCTTTCAAAATAAATTTCGCCATTAGCAGATAAAAGAAAATGATATGTTTTTCCTATTTCCCAACTTGTTGAAGTAGTTTTTTTAGAAATCAAAAATTCAATGTTGTCGTTATAGCCAATATCGTATGTGTTATCTGCAACTAAACTTTCTTCATCAATAAAGTTAACTATAAATCTAACACCATCTTCTTCATAAGAACTTGTGAAATTAGAATTAGCCACTGAAGCAGAGTTAGAACTTCTTAATGTAATAGCACTTTCTCCACTTTCACTTTTCATAACATCAACTTTTGCTTTTTGATTATTTACACTTGGAGTGGATAAAAGCGTTCCAAGTAAAATAGGTAATAATATTTTCTTCATAATTATCTAATAATCAAACATCTATAAGATTCTTTAGGGGAACTTAAAGACATGATTCCTCCTCTTATGGTTACATTAACGTTTTCATCATTAAAAGCATCGTAAAAAACATATTCACCATCTTCAAAATTTAACTCCGTATTTTGCAAATTAATTTGATAATCTATATCAACAATTGCGTAGTTAAATATTGGCATTACTATAGAATTATTATGCAAATCCTTCTTCAAATATGCATAAATTTTACTTTCATTTGTTGAAGTTAACTTATAACGATGACCACTAGGGTTTAAAGCAGCCATTGAATTTTGAAGTCCGAATAATGAATGAATTTGAGATTGAGTATCTTCATCCCAATTAGCCATTATGTCTTGTCCAATCCTTGCATCACTTCCTGAATGCAAGAAAGCTAAATGTCCAGTTTGAGTAACTAAAGCAGCTTCTAAAACACGGTTGTTTCCTGTTTCATTTAGATAATTATCCTCAAAATTCATACATCCCATGGAAACACCACCTAAAGAAACAGTCATATCTCGATTATTTTTTAAAACGTTTTCAGTATCGTTAACACTGTTTGTTTGCGCATTATTTAGTCCAAGAGAAAAAGCAGCGCCACCCCAACTTGATAAACCATAGTTTTGTATACAAGAATAATGATAATTAGATATAAAACTATTATCTCCTGTACCTTCAGGAAGGACAAATAAGTTCTTCTTGATCATGGTTTTAGTAATTGTTTCATAAGTAACTCTACTAGCATTAGCATTACCAAAGTAATAAACATTTGGAGCATCTAAAGCAATGCCATCAAAACCAATCGAAGACCAATAATCTATATAATTGTAAACTTCCTCTTGCCATTCTTCGTTTTCGAAATTGAAGGTTGGAATTTGTCCATTTTCTCCCCAATAGCCATAATAATATGCTTTAGCAATATCACTATAGAACCATTTTGTAGGATCTGGGCAAGTTTCAGAAAAAACAAACCAATTTCTTTCTTTTGAGTCAATTCCTAAAGCATAATCTTTACAGGCTTTCTTGAAATAGTCAGCGGTATTTTTACCGTATCCAACATTGCCGAACATAAAGACATACATATCACGTTTATGAGCTTCATCTAATAATCTTAATAAATCATCAAGAGTACCGATTAAAGGATCAACCATATAGTTATTTGTGCCACCAAGTCCTGCCCAAATATCAGCAAGACCTTCATATGGTTGGTGAAGCTCGATTACTTTATAACCGCTATTTCTAAATTCATCGAGTCTTGAAGTAATTTCGTTAAGACTAACTTTTTGTAACTTAGGATAAAATCTAATTACTCCACTTGTATCTTCCCACCAATTTTCTACTTTTGAATTGCCTAATCCATACAAACTTAAATTTATAATCTCAGCTTGTTTATCAGATTGAGGAGTTACAAATATTCTTATATATCGACCTTGTTGTATGTTCTCGTTATTTAACATTAAAGTCGTTGTTTCTTCAGAAATATCTGCAGAATCAGCATATTTTTGATAAGTTAATCCATCATTGCTAACTTCAATAGAAATAGAAGATAAAGTATTAGCTGGAATTAAAATTTCAAAATTATCGAGTAAAGATATACGGCCTAAATCAAATTCGATTGTTTCTTTTTGACCAACAATAGAAGACTTCCAACTTCTTGAAGTATAATTAGCATTTCTTTTACTGGTTGTTATATTTAACAATAAATGATCATGATCTAAATAGTCACTTACTTTACCATCCATTTCTTCTAATAAAGAAGTTTGAATACTTGTTCCATAAATTTTTACTTGAGAGTTAGAACGAATATAACGAGCATTCACTCCTTCACTATCTTTATTTAAAGTATGCCAGTTTGTTTTATCTACTGAGTACTCAATGCTTTCACTTCCTGTAAAAGAGTCTACATAAATTAAGGAAGGGAATTCCATAATATTATCTTCTTGAGAGTAATTGGTTATTTTTTTAAACCCATTAACCTCAAATTCATTTAAATTCGCCCAACCAGGTCCTGCAAATGTTCTATAAACAAATGCATCGTATTTTCCTTCAACTGAGAAAGTAAAAGTTGAACCATTAAATTTTGCTCTTTCTACTACTTTAACCCATTCTCCATTTTCGTTACGACCTTCAACTTCAAATTCATAACTTCCATAATTATTTAAATGGAGAACAATGTTTTTGACATATGCGAAAGAACCAAGTTCAACACTTAGCCATTGTTCATAATTTCCAGAACTAGCACACCAATAAGTTGCACTATTACCATCAAATGCTTTTTCTGGAAGATAATTACCTTGCGAAGATGAAGCGCCTCCTTGAGCACCTAATGCTAGATTTTCACCTTCGCTTATTTCATCAAAGTTTACATAAAACTCTTTACTTGAAGGCAAATATCCTTTTTCGGATTTAGCAACATTTAATCTAACATAACGTGCATAAGTTGTTACGCTTTCTTCAAATGACCTTCCAAAAGCGCCTTTGCTATGATCGACAATCTGAAAGTAATTCTCTCCATCACCACTAGCCTCAATTGTGAAAAACCAAACATCTTCATCTTTAAAGATTTGTGTAACAGAAGTTACTTTTTTAATAGAAAGAAGATCTAAAACAACAGATTGGTTATTGGCTTCAGTGCCTTCCCAATAAGTATCATAATTAAAATCGTTAATTAAGGCTTTCCCATGATCGCTTGATTCTGAAGAAACAGTAACTTCTGAATCATAATTTAAATTTGATTTTGCCATGATTAAATTTGAATCATTATTATTAATCCCAACACTAGTTAAAAGTAAAGTAAAAGGAACGATACTTTTTAAATTAATCCTTTTCATATATTTTCCTCAGAATTTAAAACCGGATAACCATTTTCTCCATCAACGAAATTATCATTTAACCTAGAAGCCAAAGTTTTCAACTCTTCCAAACTCACTCTATCAATATCAGTAAAAACTAATGATTCTCCTGCACTATATTTAATTTCTTCGTTTGCATAATAATAACAATTTGTAATGGTTTTTAAATTGTCACCACTAAAGCCACCTAAAAGATTAATAGTTGCTTCTCTTGTATTTTCGATATTGCTCTTTGAATAAGAATCAACTATATTTCCTAAGTCAAAATTAGCACCAGTGAACCCGCCAATTGCTTTTTCATCGCTTATATTTGAGGATTTGATTTCACTAATAGCATATGAAGATTTTATTTTTTTATAGTTTTTACCAACTAGTCCGCCAATATAAACGATACTTCCTTGAGAAACCTCAATTGTTGAATCAGAACTTCCGAAATTAATTTCTCCACTGTTTCTACCAACAAGACCACCTAAATAAGATTCAATCTCACTTGCCTTAGCCGAAATTGAACCGTTTGCAGATGATTTTTCAATTAAAGAATCTTCATTTATGCCAATTAAGCCACCGAAAACAACACCGTTTCCTTCAATAGTATTTTCGTAATTAACATTAACGTTTTCAATTGATGATTTGAGAGCATATCCACTTAATCCACCAAATATTACATTATTGGATTCATTTACTATGTCTCCTTTTACGACTATTTTAAGATTTTTAACTACACCATTTAAAAATCCAAATAAACCATCTTGGCTGTTTCTACTAGAAGGAGAAACCTCATAAGTAATTGTATGACCATTACCATCTAAGATGCCTTTAAATGGTGTTTGATAATTTCCGATTGGTGAATAGTCACTTTCATCGATTGTGATATCATTAGTCAATATATATTTACCTGTTAAATCATTTTTTATATCTAGAAAATCTTCAACGTTAGTAATTCCTTGATATTCTACGTTAGAATCTACTTGCTCAAAGCTTGAATTAATCGATGGTAAATATCCACTTTTTACATTAAAAACACTGCAAAAACCTAGTTTTTCTAAAAATTCACTAGAAGAAATCTCTTCATATTTTAATGATGTAAAGTATAAGTTTTCTTTGAGTGCGTTTCTTGAGCCATTAAAAGATTTAATATTTTGTTTATCATAACCGAAAAGATTAGACACAGTTCCACTATCATCTTCTAGACTGCTTTTAAAATTTCTACCAATGGTATTTCCGCTAAACACATATCCGCTGTCTGAAGTAACCATGACATCACCTAATCCAAAGGAATTAGATACTTTTCCTCCATTGTTATCAGCAACTAAAGATGCTCCAAAAGCTTGATAGTCGTTACTTCTACTTCTAATTACTTTATCGTTTGAATAAGTATGCGAAACCTCCCCAAAATTGAAACCCGCAATTCCACCGCAATAAGAAGAAGTGTTATGACCACCTGTTGATGATGTTATATATTTACTACTGGAATAAGAATAGGATAATTTACTTTCAAAAGGTTCTCCTCCACCATTATAGGCAACTATACCACCAGTAAAAGCATTTACATTTGTATAGTTGGATAATGAAGAAAAATTTTCTGAAAGCAAAATTCTACCTTGATCATTTCTAGCATTAATTCCGCCTAAATATACTCCGCCCCTTTCTTTAGTTGTATTGATTGAAACATTACCATAAGCAGAGCATTCTCTTATTAAGCCACCAGATTTTAAATATCCAACAAGAGGAGAAACATAAGTTACATTATTAAAAATTGCATTTATTTCTGTATCGACTTTAACATTAAAAATTGTCCCTTCAACTACACCAAATAATGCACTGTACTCTTTATCAGGTAAGTTAAAATTCTTTAGTGTATGACCATTACCATTAAAATACCCTTTAAAAGGATTCAAATAATCAAAATTTAAATCAATAATTTCCCCATTAAAATCAATATCGTTAGTTAAACGATAATTACCATATTCAGTTATATTTTTAAAATCTTGAGCTGTTGAGATTTCTATAATATCACTAGTAGATTCCGTTAAAGCAAAATATGTCTCTCCTTCTTTTAAAGAGATTGACGTGTCGGCTTTGCTTAAAAACTCATCATCAGTATAAAAATTGATAATACTTTTGCCTTCAACTTCATAAGAAATTATCGAAGATAAAGTATCTCCTTCTTTAAAAGTAATTGCATATTTATTTTCTTGGTCTTGAATAAATGCTTTTAAATCATCTCCCTCGTTAGAATTTGCTTCCTCTGAGCAAGATGCTAAAGGAAGCAAGGCTAACATTGAAAGAGAAGTTAATAATAATCTTTTCTTCATAAATTAAATAATTGGTGAACCTATTCCATTAACTGCCAATGTATTGCAATTTGTAAAACCACTAGCATTATAAGTTTCAATCTTCAAGTATCTAAAACTGCGTTGATCTTCTTCAAGATGTGCAGTATAAGATTGTTCATTACTGCCGCCATTTTCATTTGCGGTAGTATCTAAAACATTAATAAATTCTTCATTATCTTTAGAGACATAAATCTTTAACTGATAATTATAGTTTACTGCTGGGTCTTGATATTTGTAGAAAATATCATTTGCTAATACGTTAATTCCAAAATCTAAGGTAATCGTTTCTTTAGTATCGGCATCATGAGCACACCAGAATCTGCCTTGAGCATCTTTACAGTCTTTATTCATAACCATCATAGCTTCCCAAAATCCTGCATCATCACTCCTTGTTGTAGCGACTGGGGAAGTATTCAACGCTAAATTGCGAATAAATGAAGCTGAATAAACTTTAAAAGTTGATAAATCAGCATCACCGCTCACCTTAACATATCTACATTCTTTATCGAAAACTGCATAGCCATTTTCTATAGTTGGTGTAACTTCTTCATAACTGGTATTATCCATTGAAGTTTCGAATGTTAATCCTGTTGTTTCTCCTATATAAATTCTAGAAAGATAAGATTGACTGCCTAAATCTATAACATTTTCATTAATTGTTACATCTTTATTGAGCTTAAATCCGTTTACTTTTAATTCAGAAATAGCTGGCCAATGTCCATCAGAATTGCTGCTATAATGAACCAATAATGATGAAACTAAGTCATTAACATCAAGTTTAATTGAACTGAACTTTTCAGTGTTAGTTAATAAATTCAATTCTTCTTTTTGAATCCATGTTCCGCCATTTGCAACACTAGCATAATCTACAAAGAATTTATGGTCTGTTTCATTAGGGAAATAAATTTCAATATTATCTACGTAATAATCTTCATTGGTATCTATTCCCATATAATGATTGTCATGTGCAGCGTTTGCACAATGATAATTTCCAGTGTTACCATCAAACATTTTTTCTGGCTCATAACCGCCTGCCCAGCAATCAGCAATTCCTTTCATACCATAAGCAAGATTAATGCCTTCATTCAAATCAGTAAATTCAATTTCAAATTCCTTACTTGTAGCAACAACTTCACTTTCAGCAATATCCATTCTAATATAACGGTAGTAACCAGTGAGGTCTCTTTCGTATTTTGAACCAACAGTATCACCGCTATTATCTATAATTGGAACGTAAGTTTCGCCATCAATAGAACCAGAAATTGTAAAATTCCATGATGCCATATCATTAAACTCTTGGCTAACATAGTTAACGGATTTTGTTGAACCTAAATCGACAGTTAATGTTTGAGCACTGCCATCTTTAGCTTTCCAATATGTTTCAGAATTTCCATCTGCAGCATAATCGATGCGATATTCTACGCCATCTTCACTGCTTGCAACAATTTCATATTTAACATCAATTTCTATTAAATCAAATTTAGCGTATAGAGTGATGTCGCTTGTAATTATCGTAGTTTCGAAATCAAATTCTTTTGTCAATTCACTATCGCTAGCCCAATAATCAAATGTATATCCATTTTTGACTGGATCAGTAGGTTTACTTACAAGTTCGCCTTCATTAAGTACAAAAGAAGTTTCGCCATCTAAAATTCCACCATTAAGTTCTAATGTTACCGTAAAAGTCTTGATTTCTTCATTCTTTTCAAAACCAGCATATAAAGTTAAATTAGAAGTAACTGCAGAATCAAAATTATATAATTCGTCTTCTTCACAATTTGCGGAAGTATACCAACCAGTGAAGGTATAGCCGTCTTTTTTTGGCTCTTCAATCGCAGTAACTTTTTCTCCGTCTTCTACACTTTTCTCGGTTTTTACACCATCAATTATAAAAGTTACAGTGTATTTTACGTCTTCGTTTACTTCAGGAGTATTTTGGCAACTACTCATTGTTAATACGCCAAAAGTAGTTAAAGCCAAAACTAATAATGCTTTTCTCATTTTGATTTCCTTTCTTTGCTAATTCAATATTATTTCATTAATTTTTTTAAGTCAATAAAATTTAGGTTATCGTTAACCTAAAAAATTAAATTTTGCGATAATGGTCGTATGTTTTTTATTGCATTACATGAAAATTAATGTAAGAATATTTCTATGAAGTCGCAGAAAAAACCTACTTTAAAAGACATTGCTAAACTCGCTGGGATTTCGGTAAATTCCGCATCAAGAGCTCTTAAACAAAAGAAAAATATCTCTTTAAAAACTCAAGAAAAAGTCCGAAAAATTGCTGATAAATTAGGCTATATTCCTGACATGAGAGCAAGCGCTTTAAGAGCAGGCAAAATGGATGTAATTGCTATAATTTATGATAATTTAAACAACCCTTATTATTCCATGATGCTGGATCAAATAACGGCAAAATTATTTAATTACAAGTATGAGACAATGATTTTTATTGATCGCCACTCTATAGGTTATCTTTCGCTTGAAATAGCAAAGCGAGTTATTTCATTCCATGTTGCAGGAATTATAACTTTTATTGAACCAACTATAGAGGCTAAAGCAATTATTGATAACAGCAAGACTCCAATAGTCTTAATTGGTAGAAATGGCGTTAATACTAATACAACAAGTATATATAGTGATGATTATGAAGGCGGAAAATTAGCTGCTCAAACCTTTATAAATCTTGGACTAAAAAACTTGCTTTATTATACTGAGCATAAAGATTTAGATATCGATAATATTAGACATAAAGGGTTTGAAGACTGCGTATGCGCTTCATTTAATAAGAAACCACTTGTCGTTATAGGTGATGAAGAAAACAAAGCAAAAGACTTGTTAAAAATTCAAATTAATAACAATCCTGTAGATGGAATTTTCTGCTTTAGTGATTTACTAGCTTTTGATGTCTTAGAGGTTTTATATGATTTAAACATTATCAACAAAGTTAAAGTAATTGGTTATGATAATATTCAAAAATCATTCCGCTATCCAATTAGAGTAAGTAGTATCGCCCCAGATAATGAAAGAATAGTTGCTGAAACAATATCGACAATTCTCGATATGATTGAAAACAAAAACTACGAATTAAAACTAATTAAAATTAACGTCGCTTTTTATCAAGGCACTACTTGCTAAAAATACTTTTATAAAAGTTTATTGTTTTTTGATGTCTTTATAAATTTTATAGTATCTCCATCAATCTTAAATACTGTTTTATAGAAACTAGACATTAAGTTAAACATATGTTTTGTATCTTCGCTTCCTATTGTTTCAAAAAAAGAATGCATAGCAAGTTGAGGCATACCAATATCAGCAGTCAAGAAACTTTCTTGTGATATAGAAATATTTCCAAGAGTTGACCCTCCTCTTACATCACTTCTATTAAAGAAAACTTGATAAGGAATATTATTTTCTTTACATAAAGATTTAACAAAAGCTGATGTAAAAGCATCACTTGTATAAGCCATATTTGAATTAAATTTGAGTAAAATGCCTTTATTTAATAAGCAAAGATTTTTATCATCACTCATTTCTGGATGATTAGGATGAATTGCATGCCCATTATCAGCACTTAAAACAAATGATTTTTTAATTGCTGCAAAGTATTCACTTTCTTTTACATTAAAAGATAAAGCTATTCTTCTTAAAGTGGACTTTAATAAATCGCTGTCTGCTCCTGAGAAAGACAAAGATCCAGTTTCTTCATTGTTAAAGAACGCAGCGACTTTAATTCCAGTTTCATTATAATTTGTTTCACTATCTACTAAGGCTTTTAAAGACAGGAAAGCACTAGATAAATCATCTTCTTTTTGTCCGCAGATTAAATCATCATTAAAACCAACATATTGGGCTCTATCAAAATTATAAAGATATAAATCATAAGACACTAATTCTTCATCGTCTTTTAAAAAGGAAGAAATAATTTCATCAAAATAGTGTGCTTTCTCGCTTGTACCAGCTATAGGTAATAAATCAACTTGTGGATTATAGATAAATCCATTATTAATATTTCTATTTTGATGAATAGCAACATTAGGAATAATCGCTACAGCTTTTTTAGTATCAACAATTCTTGTTTCTAATCCGTTTTTAGTTTTAACAATTAATCTCCCAGCAAGGCCTAATGGTCTATCAACATAAGTAGAATTAATGAGCCCGCCGTAAGCTTCAACCTTCCATTTTTCATAAAAATTTGTGGAAACTGCAGGGTTTTCTTTTAATTTTAAAGCTGGTGAATCTAAATGCGATGAAATGATTTTGTAATAGAAATCGCTTTTATTAAGTCTATATGGAGTAGCGAAAGCAACTAAAGAATTACCGTTTCTTAAAAAGAAATATCGACTATTTTCTTTCAAATTCCAAGTTTCATTTTCTTTGATTTCTTTAAATCCTGATTTACTTAAAATGTTTCTAATAGCATTTGCAGCTAAATATTCATTATGACTTTCATTTAAAAATGCAATAAGTTCATCATTTAATTGGTTTTTCATCTCACTACCTCTTTTCTTGTTTATTGTACTACTTTTTTATATTTGGCTAAATCTTAACACAATCTATATTCAATTTTAACTGATTGTTAACGAAGCTAAACAACCACTTTTCTTGCAAAAAACAAGCAAAACTCAACTATTTCAAATAATCAATGACACAAAATCATTTGAATAAGTAATAATTACTGTAAATATTGTTGCAATAACTAGAACCAGTATCGCAAGCAGTAAAACGTTTATACATAAGATTTGTTTTTCCGATAATTTAATTTTACTAGCAAATCTTAAAGCACACATTGTTAAAGAAACAATTAAACCTATAGTTGAAAACGCATAGGTTACTATAACAAGAGGATTCCCGTTTCCCATTAATAATGAATTAAAACTATAAAGCAATGTTGATCCATCTAAATCAACTTTTAATGCTGGAATAAAAGCAACAATAATAAAGAAAAGATAGACAATAGCATTCATTATCCAATATGAAAAATTGAGCATTGAGATTTTAGCTTCAATTTTTACTGTATCTTTTCTAGTTTCTTCGTTTATGATTTCTTTTTCTTCAACGCCAAAAACTTCACAAAGTTTTTGCACTTCTTCTCGCGTTGGTATGTATAAGTCGTTTTCAATTCTTTTAAGTTTCTTTAATGGTATTTCGCTTATTTTGCTAATTTCCTCTATTGAAATATTTTTATTTAACCTCAGTTCCTTAATCTTTTCACTAATAGTCATAATATCTTTTCCTCATAAAGTACAACTATTTTAAATTATTTTTCTATTTATATAAATCAAATTAAATCATATCAAAACTATCTATTTCTTAGTTTTCCCTACAAGTTTAGAACTTTGTTTAAGCAAATCGCATAATAAAAGAAAATACGATAATAATCGTCATAAACTTAATTAATAAGCAATTTTACATTAATTTTAATGTTATTATTTCTTGTTATAATTATCTAGAATTAAGTTATCCAAGATAATCTTTGGAGGCAAAGGAATTATGAAACATATAATATTTTTCTTAAGCACATTGCTTTTATTGCTTTTTAGTTCAAGAGGCATTGAAAACAACACTAATTTGCCAATTAAAAAATGTAAGCAAAATGAAAATCTAGAAAAACAACTTTATATTGTAACAATTAGTTCAGTTGGCATAAATAACGTTTATGCAACTTTTGCTGCGGAGGATATATTATAAAATGAAGTCAAACCATATAGAAAACTTAATTTTTCTTACATCATCACTTTTTTTATTAGCAATTAATGAGATACCATTCGTAAAAAGCTTGCAATACTTGTTCTATCCATTTTCCAGATATGAACCACAAAGTTATGCAGGGAAATATACTTATTTTGTTTTAGGAATCTTTTCTATTTTAGCATTTATTTATTTTTTCTTAGCTTATTTCCGTAGTTCTAAAAAATCTTTTGATTTATTTTTGTATACATTTAAAAACTGTTTACTTTATATACCTATTATAGTTTTACTCCTGGTTATACCAGTAGATCCGCACTTTGCCAAATTTACATATTTAAGTTATATTTTACTAATAGTTTTTATAGCGTTGTTAGTCTTTGATACTCTAAATTTTCTGTTTGATTTTAAATACCCTAAATTATCTTTTTTGATAAACCTATTTAAACAAATTATCTTATTATTACTCGTCATTTATATATTTAGTTTAATTGTTATAGATTATGTAGCACTTGAAGAAAACGAAAAACGTTATATCCCTAATTTTGCAATAACATGCACTACAGCATCTTTTTACTTTGCTTCCTTCCTTGCTTACTTAGGTTTTTCATTATATAAATTCACTAATTTAGACCAACTTGCAAATGAGGTAATAGTAAAATGAAAAAAATATACTCTCCATCCATATATATGATTTTATTACCAATTTATTCATTCTTAATAACATTTTATTCAATATTTTGGGATCCTAAAAAAGGCAGCATCATTGATTTTTCTTCAGGTGTACCGCTAATAATTTTGATTTTTTCACTCCTTTCAATAATTTTAGGAATTATATCTGCAGTAATTTACAAATTTATTAATATCAAAGGCTTTGATAAAAGAAAACTAATAATCATTTCTCAAATATTTTTACCAATAAATGGTTTTATGATGCTTGTGCATTACTCAAATTACTTTCTTGACGAATCAATAGAGTATCTATTTGATTATTATTTCAGTTTGATTGGTTATTTTTGCTACTCATGGCTAATAGTTATTGGTATTTTACAGTTATGTAGCGATTTAAATTATTACTACTCAAGCAGAGATAATATATCTATCCGAAAAAGATTAAACAAGACTGTCTCAGTCTTTTATTCTATAGCTATCGGTTTAACAATTTTTAAAGCTTTTATGAAGCCTGTTGAAAATGGAGGCGTTATGGGAGATGTCGTCTTTTATCCAGATTATTACAATGTGATTTTCATTATTTTGATTACATGCATTGGTTTATACATTGGTTACTTTAATGTTTATAAAGTTAGATTAGGTATAAACATAAACGATGAAGAAAACTTAAAAAGAATTGAATTAAATTCAGCTAAATAGTAGTTACAAAATACTCAAAATTCCCTTTTAACTTTAATTTTTCACAAGGTAAAACAAAATAGCTCTTAAATTTGCTAACTTCAGTGTCGTCAATAAATCCATTACCTTCAATAATAGTAATTATTGATGGCTTTATAATATCTATCTTGTTTTCGTTTAAATTCTTTCCTTTATAAACTTCGAAATAATTAGTTTTAATAACTTCTTCTCTATTTAAATTTTGTATATTCAATTTGGAAAAATTTAAAACATCCATTGCTTTAGATACATGAAGTTCTCTTTTGTTGCCATTTTTATCTTTTCTATTAAAGTCATAAACTCGATAAGTTAATTTACTACTTTCTTGAATTTCTAAAAGAGTTATTCCTTCTCCTATTGCATGAATTGTTCCAGGTTTAATTAAATAAATATCGCCAGGCTTAACATAAATCTTATTAAGATAAGATAGTATTGAATCGTCTTTAATAAGTTTTGGAAACTCTTCTTTTTTTATGTCTTGATTAAAGCCGAGATTAATATATGAACCTTCTTTTGCATCTAAAATAATCCACATTTCAGTTTTCCCTAGTGAATTTTCATATTTTAAAGCATATTCATCACTTGGGTGAACTTGAATAGATAAAGATTGGGCTGAATCAATAAGCTTAATTAGCAAGTTTTGAATTTTCGGATTAATATATTTATTTATTGGTTCCGATTTAATAAATTCAGTTATATTAACTTCCTTGTCATCATAAATAAGTTTACTTTCATCCCCATCTAAAAATGACAATTCCCGGCTTTCAGAGATCTTTTCTAAATCAGTCTTCTTATACTTTTTTAGATTGTTTCCAGCCCAAATATATTCTTTTAAAGGTGGAATTAATTCATAAACATGTTTCATAATTCATTAACCACCTTTTTAAATAATCTTGAATATTTATCTAATTTTTCTAGACATTTGTTTTTGTTGCTATCATTAGTTTCTATATAACACTTAATTTTTGGTTCGGTGCCACTTGGTCTAATCATAAAACGTGTTTCGTCGTTTAATTTAAAGATTAAAACATTACTTTTTGGTAAGTGAATGTCCTCTGTTTTTTCTTTAAAGAAAGCTTTAGAAAGAGAATAGTCTTCTTTAACTAAAACTTTTTCAGAAAATAGTTCATTGAGTTTTTCAAAACTCATTTCTCTTAAATTTTGTACAATTTGATTTATTCTTATTAAGCCTTGTTCTCCGTCTAATTCTTCAGTTAGCAGAATAGTCTTGTTATAACCATACTTTAGATAAATGTCGTTTAATTCCTCAATTAGTGAGTGTCCATTTCGACGATAATATTCACTCATTTCAGCGATAAATAGTGAAGCGTTTACAGCATCTTTATCACGGACATCTTTATTTGTTAAATATCCATAGCTTTCTTCAAAGCCAAATAAATATTTATCTAGCTGACCACTTTTTTCTAAACGATTCATTTCTTCACCAATATATTTAAAACCAGTTAATACTTCTTTGACTTTGATTACATAATCACGAGCTATCTTATCAACAAATGAAGTTGATACGATACTACGAACAATTTCTTTCCCTTTTAAATCACTTTTAACCTTTGTTAAATAATTAAGCATCAAAATAGCAACTTCGTTGCCATTTAAAAGCAGAAATTCATCTTTATAACGTACACCTATCCCACATCGATCAGAATCTGGATCAGTTGCAATTAATAAATCGCTATTAGAAGATTTAGCCAGCTCGATTCCTAGTTCCATCGCTTCCTTTAATTCTGGGTTAGGCTTTGGACAAGTTGGAAAATTACCATCTGGATTTTTTTGTTCTTCTACGATTAACAAATTTTTAAAGCCACATTCTTTTAAGACCTTCGGAACTATTTTATAGCCTGCTCCATTTAATGGCGTATAAACAATTTTGATTTCTTTTTCCGAAAAATCTTGCAAAAGTGAAGTATTTTTCGTCGATTTAATAAAAGCATCTATTAAATTCTCTTCAATTTCATTTATTAAGTCTTTTACATTTTTATCATCAATAAATTTTAAAAACTCATCAAGAGGGTCAATCTTATTTATTTGATTAATGATTTGATTAGCTTCTTCTAAAGTTATCTGATTGCCCCCATCATTATAAACTTTATAGCCATTGTATTCTTTTGGATTGTGACTTGCTGTTAATATAATTCCAGCACTGGCTTTTAAATATCGAATAGCAAAACTAACAACAGGAGTTGGTATAAGTTCTTTAAAAATATAAGTCTTTATACCTAAATTAGCAAAAACGTTTGCACTTAAATAAGCATATTCTTGAGAATGATTACGTGAATCATATCCAATTACAACGCTTGGCTTGTTAAATTTGGTTTTTAAATATAAACCAACTCCTCTTGTCGCTTTATAAATGGTATAGGCATTAATTCTATTAGTGCCAAGTCCCATTTTTCCTCTTAATCCACCTGTTCCAAAACTAAGATCTTTATAAAATGAATCAGAAATTATTTCTTCATCCATTTTTAAAAGCGTTTCAAAATCATTATTTGAAATACTTTCTAACTTATTTTTCCAAATATTAAAATTATTTAAAGCTATATTATTCATAAAATAACCCCGCAAATCGTCAATATTTTTATTAAAGGGGCGAAAAACTCGCCCCTTATCCTTTTTACTCTAATCCGCCTTGAGAAATTAATTTACCGCTCTTTCTATCGAATAGTAAAATTTCTTTACCAACAAAATCAAAGCGACAAATACTACCAACTTTATAATCGACTCCACCAAAGATAACACTTGTTAATAAGAATTCACCAACTCTTATTTTAACAATTGTTTCCATACCTGATGGGAGTGCGCTATATATTTCACCTTCAATTTTGCCTTCATCAGATAAACGAATAAATTCAGGTCTAATACCAATAATATATTCATTATCTTGAATAACTTTTTCTTCATCCGAACTCATTGTTTCAGTTACTTTTTGAATAGAGAAGTTAAAGTCTTTATCTTTGTTACCTTTTTCAACAAATTTCTTATTCTCTTTAAGTTTTGCTCTTTCTTCTTCCTCTTTAGCAAATTCGAGATCTCTTTCTTCTCTTAAAGCTTTAAGATCAACATCAATTAAAGGATTAAATTCAAAATGTAAATCATTTAAAAGTTGAAGTTTGATTCGTTTATCTTCGTCTTGTTCTACAAAAGCTTCAACAAAGTTAATTGCAGGCGAGCCAACAAAGTCAGCGACAAAGATATTTTTAGGTTTTTTATAAACATCAAGAGGTGCGTCATATTGTTGTAAAACACCATTATTAATTAAGCAAATCTTTGTAGCAAGAGTCATGGCTTCAAGTTGATCATGAGTAACATAGACAAAGGTTGAACCTGTTTCAAGGTGTAAACGCTTAAGTTCACTTCTCATTTCAAGACGAAGTTTTGCATCAAGGTTCGAAAGTGGTTCATCCATAAATAAGACTTTTGGTCCTGGAGCAAGTGTACGAGCGATTGCAACTCTTTGTTGTTGGCCACCACTTAACTCACTTGGATAACGATCCATGAATTCTCCGATTTTAACAACTCTAGAAACATGTCTTACTTTAAGATCGATTTCTTCTTTTGATAAACCTCTTAATTTATATAAGTGAACTTTTTTACCATCCCATGATTTGTCTTCATAATCGATTGTTGGAATTTTTTCACCTTTTTCATTAAGATGGAAACCATTGTTTAAGTAATAACTCTTAATTCTAGCAATTTCATCGCTATAGAATTGGAGTTCTCTTTTAACTTCATCTTCTTTTTCTACATCATCTTTTGTAGCAATTGAGCTAGCAAAATCAAATAAAGTTTTAGCTGTTTTATATGAGACATTAGTTTTTCTCATAATATACTTAACAGGTTTAACATTTTCTTCTTTGGCTTTCTCAATGTAAGATAATAAAGTTTTATAATCTTTAATGATGTCGTAAGTTAATTTAACAGAGATATAATCTTCTGCAAGTTCAGAATCGCCTAATACATAGCCATCGCTATTAAGGTCAATTCCTTTTTCTTCGCATCTTTTAACAATAGCTTCTATCTTTTCGTTTGTTTCTTTAATCTTGCTTTCACAAATTGCTTTTACTTCTTCTTCACTCTTTTCTTCAAGATTAAGATCAAAGACTTTTTTAGCTGAATACATCGAAACTTTAAAGTAATCAATAATAGCAATTAAGGCTCTTCTTTTATCTACTTTCCCTTTTTTATCAATATTTTGTTTAACAATATCGATAACTTTTGCAGGGTTATTGAATAAAATTAAGTCATTTTTATATTGTGTATAATCACTATCGATTACTGGCATATACTCTTTTAGATTTTGTAGACCAAATTCAATATTCTTTTGAACGGTCATATGTGGCCAAAGAGCATAGTTTTGAAATAAGAATCCAACATGTCTTTTGCTAGCAGGAATGTTAATACCTAAATCGCTATCAAAAACAGGGACACCATTAATATAAATTTTGCCGCTTGTTGGTGTTTCAAGACCAGCAATCATTCTTAAAGTTGTTGTTTTTCCACATCCAGAAGGACCAAGAAGTGTAATAAAAGAATAATCATCGATATGGAGATTTAAGTTATCTACCGCATAGAAATCTCCCCATCTTTTTGTAACATTTACTAAATCTATTGTAGGCATTAAATTAACCTCCTATACCTTTATCTAAGCTGGCACCAGTAACTTTATTGATTAACCAGTTAAAGATTAAAATTACAATAACAAGAATTAAGTTCGCAGCGTTTTCTAATGCTGGTAAACCAGTTTCTTCAAGTTGGAACATAAATGTTGTAAGAATCATTCCAGTTGGAGCAATGAAGACAAAGAGTGATAACTCTCTCATACAACTAATGAATGGTAATAAATATCCGCTTAAGAAACTTGATTTTTGAATTGGGAATACGATACGAACCATTCTCTTCCACCAAGGAATGTTTTGAATCATTGCTGCTTCTTCAATTTCATTACTAAGCTGAAGCATGGCATTCAAACTACTTCTACTAGCAAATGGAATATATTTAACAATGCCGACAATTGCACAAAGCAAGAATGGTGTTGCATATAGCCAATTAATATTCAAACTAACCATAAAGAAAATTGCAGAAAGTGAAATTGAAGGAAGCAAATAAGGTAAGAATGCTAAAGCATTAACGCCTTGAGCAAGTTTACTCTTTCTTTTTTTACTAACAGCATAGCCAATGAGTAAACCAAATGTTCCTGCAAGCAAGGAACAGACAAGTGATAACGCAATTGATCCACCTAAGGCACTCCAAATTTCTGGAGTATAGAAGACGCCTTTAAATCCATTTCTTAATACTTCTTTAGATGTCCACCATTTTGTAGTAAAACCAATTGAATAGTCACCAGAATTTGGCAATAATGATTCAAATATAAACGAAATCATTGGACCAATGCAGAAGAATAAAACAATAATTGATAATATGACGGCAGCAATCCATTTACCTACTTTTCCAAGGTTATTTTTACTAACTTGACCACTCTTCCCACTAACAGTTGTATATTGTTTACGACTACCTGTTGAAGCGGTATTAAGTAAAAGAATAACAACACCTATTGCAATTAAAACAAGAGAAATAATTGCGCCCATCCCAGCTTCACTTGAATACTTGCCACCTTGTAGCATGACATTAAGTTGAGTAGCTAAAACTTGATAATTGATTGGTTTACCAAGAGTTGTTGCAACTGGATAAGAGCTCATTGCACTTGAAAAAACCAGCAAAACTGTACTTAAAAGTGCAGGTTTTAAAATTGGAATTGTAATATGGGTGAATATTTTTCGACGTGGAACATTTAAAATTGTGGCTGCTTCTTCTAAGTTAGCATCCATATTTCTTAAAATTCCGCCAATTAAAATATAGGCAAAAGGAGCATAGTGAAGTCCTAAAACAAGTGAGATTGGAAATGCTCCATAAACTAACCATTCAGGAGAAACAAATCCAGTTAAGGCTTGTAATTCGCCTATATATCCACCAGTACAATTTGTTGAGATAAAAAAGTTTTTCCAGAATAAAGCCAAAGTCCATTGAGGCATTATGTAAGGAAAAATAAAAACACTAGAAATAAATTTTTTAAATGGCATATTTGTTCTGGTGACTAAATATGCAACCACTCCACCAAAAACGATTGAAAAGATACATGCTAAAACAGACACAAGTAAAGAATTTCCTAGTGGTCGCCAAAAATAACTAACGCTATTTTTTCCAGCAAACACTTCTTGCCAATGAGCAAAAGTAAAACTTCCTGTTGCAAGGCCAAGACTAGGAGCTTCCATGATGTGAACTGTAAATGAATCTATGACAACGTAAATTAATGGAACAAAGGTTAAAATTAAAAGCAAAACGCCAAAAATGACCAATATTGAATTAGCAGGTAAACCAAAAAATGTTAACCCTTTATTCATGGCCTTTTTTGCTTTTAATTTCATGGAATCTAAATATTGTGTATTTTCCATAATTAACTCCGTTTAGATAGAAAACTTTGCGGGTAAAATTAATTACCCGCAAAGAACGACTTAAATTTAAATTTTATTATTTATTAGTTTTAACGTCTTTAATAAAGTCATTGACGTCTTGATACGCTTTGACGATATAAGCTGGATCTTCAATAACAACGTTTGCTTTACCTTCCCACCAACTTGATGCTGGATCGTTTAAGCAAGGGAAGACGTTTTCACCATCATCACTTTGGGTGAATTCATAATTCTCATCAAGCTTACCATGACCGAATTTGGTTCTATTGATATTAATTGAAGGCATTGATGGGTAATCACCAATATCTTTTCCCCAAGCAGCATAGCCTTCTTTAGTTGTACTCAAATAGTTAATAAAGGCACATGAAGTCCAAGGATGTTGAGTATATGGCATGATTTGTAAGTAGTGTTTATACATAAATCCACCAAATCCATTAATCTTTGAATCACCAGGATTTGCTCCGTCACTAATATCTTTACCTAAAGCAGCAATTGTAATATTTTTCTTAGTTATTTCAGCTGTTTCTTGAATTGAAGCAATTTTAGAATAAACAATCCAGGCAAGACCGCCATAATCTCTCATGAAAGCATCACGAGCAAGCCCATCATCACCATAGAAAACAGCATTAGTTAAGAAACCTTCAATAAATGCATATGCATATTTTTGTTCACCATATTTATCATATTTAGTGATATCTAAAGACTTATTATCATTTGTTGAATCATTAAAAGCATCTTCAAGAGCGTCACACCATTCTTTTTGAGTGAGCATAATTAACCAGTCTCTATTAACGTTTTCGTTATCTGGATCCATAGTGTGGATGTGACCTTTAAATTTAGATTGTGTAACATCCCAAATGTTATCGACAACAACATCAGCACCTTTACCACCATTATTAACCATCCAAGTCTTCATATTATATTGAAGTGAGAATGGATTTGCGTTCTTAGTTTTATCAGTATCTGTTGCATCACTCCATTCTTTTGGAACGTAGTTTAAAAATTTTCCTGTGTTAATTCCAAGAGCTTGCAATTGATAACCATCTTGGACTAAAGCGGCATCATATCCTGTTGTTAAACCAGCATCAATTTCACCGCAAAGTTTTGTATAAATTTTACCATCAACTGCTGTATCAGTGGCTATTTCCATATTAGCACACTCTGGATTATATTCAGCAAGTTCAGCTTTAAATCCATCAATAGCATTTTTAAATCTTGATGATGTTCCAATAAACTTTAATGTTCCACTACCAATTTCTTCAGCAGCTTTTTTAAAGAGCTCATCTCTTGATAAAGTTTGAGCTTCTGCAATGATATCTTTATTTGTATCTTTAATAGCATCATTGCCGCTACCACCACAAGCTGTCATAGTACATGCACAGATTATAGCAGCACTCAACGTAAACAAACCTTTTGACTTTTTCATTATAAATCCTCCTACAAAAAGTTTTTTTTAGATACTTTAATTATAAATGTAAGCGCTTACAATTCAAGTAAAAAAATTTACAATCTTTAATTTTGCAATTAAATTATTGTTATTTTTTACGATAATAATCGAATAAATTAAGATTTTATAAATTGTAAAGAAATTAATAAGTAATTGTAAATTCTGAACCCTTTCCTAAGCTACTTTTAACGTCAATCTTATAATCGTAATAGTTGCAGATATATTTAACAATCGATAGACCAAGTCCGGTTCCACCATTTTCTCTACTTCTAGCTTTATCAACACGATAAAATCTTTCAAAAATACGTGATTTATTCTCATCACTCACACCAATTCCGCTATCTTTAACTGAAATTTTGTGATTTTTTGTGTCAATCATAATTACAATTTCGCCACCTTCTTTGTTATAACGGATGGCGTTTTCAATAATGTTCTTAAATAAGTTATAAAAATCTTCATTGTTAATTTTTAAAATTAATTTTTCATAGTTTTTAATGACCTTAATATGTTTAGCTGAAATTTGCTCTTCAAGCATCAGCAAAATATTATCGAGTTCTTTAGAAACATCAACCTTTTCAATTGGTCTTAAATTATTATTTTCTAAAGAAGAAAGTTCAAGCATTTCCATAATAAGTTTGTTCATTCTCTCACTTTCTTTAATTGTTTTTTCATTAGCTGTTTTAATTTCTTCGTTTGTACTTAAAACACCATCTTTTATAAGCTCTTGATATCCTAAAATTGTAGTTAATGGTGATTTTAACTCATGGGCTGCATTAGCAAAGAAGTCTCTTTTCATCTTTTCACTATTAAATTTATCAGTAATATCAACAATTAAGATGGACACACTTCTCACTTTTGAAGAGTTTTCATTAAATGAATCATCAATATTATTAATATTAAATTCATAAATTTTCCCATCTATTTCTTTATTAAATAACATTGGTCTATTTAAAGAAGAAACCACTTTTACATTTACTAAAATGTCATGAGTCAAAGGACTTTCAATAATTTTCTTGTCATTTCTTTCGACTTTAATAATATCTCTTCCTTTTTTGTTAGAAAGAATTATTACTCCTTCCAAATTAACTACGAGTATTCCTTGCTCGATAGAATCCAAAATAAAATTAAGTTTCTTTTCGCTTAAGAAATTATTTTTAAGTTGTCGATCAAGCTCTCTTCTGGTGTCTTTTAAAATATTGGCCAAATTCTCAACATCATTATCGTATTCAACCATAGTTTGAATATTAACAATGTTTCTTAATTTTCTAACTTGATATTTAAGATAGGAAGCATCTTTTTTTGTCTTTAAATATTCAAAAAGTATGCAAAACACAGATAAAATTATTAAAAGTATTGGAAAGACAATAACAAATACCTTAAAGATAATATAAGTTGAATCAAAATAAATGATGGTTAAAACGTATAAAGATGAGTCACTATTGTATAGACAATAAGCCAATCCATCTCGCCCATCACTATTTTTAAAAGAAAAGACATTATTTAAATTATTTTTTAACTTAAATAAATAATTAGGCTCAAAACTTATCTCATCAGTTGATTCTATAACATTTCCGCTTCCATTAAACATAATAATGTCTTTTGTTTCGTCGCTTTTAAAAAAGGATAAAACATCGCCTTGATTTTCTGAGTTCAAATTACTATTTATATTTAAAGCGACATTAGTTAGCGCCTCTTTATAAGAATTTTCTAAGCCGAAAAATGGAACTAATAGTCCCACTAGCATAATTACAATAAACCCAAGAGTAAATAAAAATAATATGAAAGTTCTTTTAAATCGAGTCATTTTTCAATTATATAGCCGCCACCATATATAGATTTAATAAAGTTTTTATTCTCGTCACCAATCTTTTCGCGTAAAGATTTAATATGCATATCAACACTTCGAGAATTATTTTTATTATTTGTTCCCCAAATTTGATTATAAAGTTCATCACGAGAAACAACATTACCTTGCTTTAAAAATAAATATTTTAAAATTTTAAATTCATTCGAAGTTAAATCAATTAAAGAATCATATTTATAAAATTGTTCATTTTTAAAATCTAATGTATATTCATTAATCTTGATAATATATTTATCTTTTAAAAATTTACGATAATGTACGTTAATTCTACTTATTAGTTCTTTAATATTAAAAGGCTTAACAATATAATCATCTGCACCATTATTTAAACCTGTAATTCTATCTTCAAGAAGAGATTTCGCACTTAATATAACGATAGGAATTTTATCATTATCTATATCTTTTCTTATTATTTTTAAAATTTCATCACCTTGAATTCCAGGAAGCATTAAATCAAGAAGAATTAAATTTGGTTTTTTTATTTCGAAAGTTTTTAAAAAAGATTCGTCATCATCAAAACAGCGAACCTCAAAATCACTTTTTTCTAAAGCTATTCGAATTAAATTAGAAATTTCATGATCATCTTCTACCGAATAAATTAAAAAATCATTCATGCCTAAATTCTACAATTTAAATATTATAAATTCATTAAAAAAATTCGTGTAGGAATAGGCAAATAACTTAGTTTTTCTTAATTTTTATATTTAAATATTTTTGTTTTTAAAATTTGTCCCAATAAAAGGAACTTCAAAAAAATCTTTATAATTTTCTCTAATTATATAATCAATATAATTACCGATTGCTAAAGCATAAACATAATATCCCATTGCATTAGGATGAAATCCCATTGCAAATTTTTCTCTCGCTTTTTCATCATAAAGAGGACCATAATGAGTCATATCAAGAAGGTAAGTAAAAGAGAACATTTTAACTACCTTTTTCATTTCTTCACAAACATAATATGCTGCTTCATCTTTTTCTTTTGAGGTATGATCAATTTGAAGAGAAACAAGAAAAATACGTGCATCTTTTTGAAGAGATTTTAACTTAGAAATCACCTTCCCCATATATCCAAAATAAGTATCGTGATTTTTTGAAGGATCATCTAAATTAATATCTTTAGCGCTTCCGATAGCTTGATTAAAAACAAATAAATCATTATTTCCTAAAGAAATTATATAAGCTTGCTTTTTTTGCCAAAAATTATTTTTATCTGCCCAAGATTCATAAAATTCCTTAAAGCTCATTCCTCCTCGAGAATAATTAGCGTATTTAGTACCAGTTAATCTTTCTAGAATCGCTGGCCACGAATATTCATAAAAATCATGGTATAAAACTTCTCCATTTGATCCAGTAGATTCAAATTCTCCACTAGATAATGAATCACCAATTACTCCTATTTCTTTAAAAATCCCTGCAAAACCGCAATTTTCCTTAATAATATCTAAAGGTTTTTCACCTTGTTGTAATTCGAATAATTTAGTATCCATTTCTACTCCTTCTTTTTATCCCATTCTAATCCGGTAACTTTAGTTAAATCTAATCCTTTAGTTTCACCAACACATTTTATCATTACTATAACTGCACCAATTAATCCTGGTAATGTAAGACATAAATAGAAATATCCAAAGGCACTTTCAGGAATTAAAGGTACAACTATCATGGATATAATTGAAGCAACTCCTCCTATTATTCCATTAAGTAAAGTATTAATTACTGTTATTGATGATCTTAAATTAGTTGGTGAGGATTCTGAAAACATAATAGAACCAATTGTGTCGCCTGCGCCCCAATATGAGCCCATAAATCCACCAATTGCAAAGCCAGTTAAAAATGGCGTCCAAGATAACATGGAGGAGGCAATAAAAAGACTATAGCAAACTAATGAAGCGCTGCCCATGGCAATAATGGTAGTTTTCCTGCCAAATTTATCTGAAATACATCCACTTATAAAAGTAGCTAAGGCATTCCCGACTGGATATAGATATAAAGCGTAAGTTATATCTTGCTCACTCATTTTCGCTGATTCAGCCATAACTGTGTTATAGGTCGAAGTCGCTAAAGAAGCAAAGTAGAAGAAAACACAGGCAATTATTAGCCATCTTAACTGGTGATGCTTAAAAGCAAATTTTACTCCATTAATTATTCCACCTTGTGCATTGTTTATTTTTTCTTCTTTGCTTTCCTGCTCTCTTACTTCATAAGGAGTTTTTAAGTATTTAATTCTATTTGTCAAAAAGGTATGAGTTTCCTTAGCAAATAATAAAGCAACAAACGACAATACAAAACCAATTATAGCCGGAACAAGATAAACTAAATGCCATCTTGAACTAATATTTTTCATTAAAGTTTCCCTTAAAAGAGGAATAAGAAGCGTACCTAAAATGGCTATTGATTTAACTATCGAATAGTTTCTTGCCCTATTTTTCTCATCACTACATTCTAATATATAAACCGCTTGCATATCATGAGAAACCATAAAGCCCATGAGAGTTCCACCAATCATATAAACAACTATTTCTTTAGAAAGATAAACAATAAATAAGCCTAAAGCCATGCAAAAAGTATTGATAATTAGAAATGGCTTTCGGCCAAATCGGTCTGCTAATGGTCGATAAATAACCATTAATAAAGAAATTGGGTAAGTAATAAAGCCTAAAGCCGAAAAAATAGACAATCCTTCACCATAAGAAAGTCCCATATTATCAACAAAAAATTCATTAACAATATTAGATTGAAATTGAATTGAGATTGTCGAAGCAATTTCATCGGTAATAAAGACCAGAGAAAGAATCATAAAAAGATAAATAAGATAAAACTTATTTTCTTTAAATTTGAACTGCCTTTCTCGCCTAACCAATTCTTTTGCTTCACGCGCTTTTAGCTTTTCAATTTTTGACTGTTCCATTTTTATCTCCTCCAAATTGAAAATCAAAAACCATAAAGTTTTTTGTCATTTTTTCATCAATATCAAACTCTTCTTTTAAAGCCTTTAAAACATTCAAAAAGCTTGCAAAATTCGAACATTTTTCCAAAAGATTTCTTTTTTTAATCAATTTATACCAGAAAATGTTTAACACAATTTCATCAGTTGCTAATGAAGTTAAAGCGTGATTTTTTGTATAAATTGAAACACTTTTATCACCTGTATTTTCCCCAAGTAAAGTATCTAAGTTATCAACAATTATTGTTGTTCTACGATAAGGAAATAACTTTTCAGGATCATTTATCTTATAAGAAAATATTGAAGCATTCTCTAAATAAATATCTTCAAAAGAAAAAATGTAGACCTTAATTCCTTTTTTGATCGCTTCAGTTAGTTCATCTTTTATTAGATTGAATTCATTTTTCCATAATGATAAAGAAATCTCCTTTTTAGCTTCTAAAATTAAACTTTTAGCTTTTGAGATAAAATTATCAAACCCTTTAATATTAAAAATAAATTCGCTCTCTTTTTCTTTACCTGAACAATCCTTGAGTTTTTCTTTAGCAATTAACAAATTATTTTGATTTGTCCTATTTATTTTCTCAATCAATTTATCATAATCTAAAGCTTTATAAATATTTGTATAACCGTTACATTTGAAAACAAAACCTTTGTTCACTAATCTTTCTAACACATCGTAAACTAAAGAACGTGAAACTCCAGAAAGCTTACTCGCTTCATAACCATTTAATTCATTATATTGAATAAGTGCTAAATAAACTTTAGCTTCATTTAAAGTAAAGCCTATATTTAAAAGGAAATCATATTTTTTAGTATTGCCAACACAACTCATCAAAATCAATTATAAAAACTAATTTAAGATTGTCGATAGTGATAATCATTATCACTATAAAATACCTTTAATCTCAATTAGTTAGTTTAAAAAATTATTTTGCCTAAAAGTTATCAACCAAAATGGTTAATTAATTAGTAGTTATTAAGAATAAGTCTTCTTTAATAGATATTTTTAACAAGGCAATGCCAAATAACTTTTATATTTACTTTCTTTAGTTTCTCTATTGTTTCTTCTCAATTTAATTATGTATATCTAATTTCGAAAAATTTAAAACGTCCATCACTTTAGATGTGTAAAGTTATCTTTCATTACCGTTAATATGTATTCTATTAAAATCATTAACTCGATATGTTAATTTACTGCTTTCTTGAATTTCTAAAAGAGTAATGTAGTTTAAATAAGTAACGATAGTTTTATCTTCTTTTCCTAAAGAGTTTCTAAACTTCTTTATAAAGTTTCAACAACACCACTAAATAAAATCTTGTCGCGACCACTTCTAATCAAATAGCCAAAACTACGATCAACTACAAAATCATGGAAAACTTTTTCATATGGATCATAAGCGGTTGCTGCATCCACTAAAGCACTAATTGCAGCACCTTCTATTCCTTTTCTATCAACTTTTAATTTTGTAGCATGAATTAAGTCTGTACACCAATGTGGTACATCTGTTTTAATTAAAGGTGTTAAATCACACTTATAATTAAACAAATCTGTAATACCAAAATCAGTAATTAAAGTATCCTTTATTTCTTTAAAAAATTCTGCTTCAAATTCTGGAAATATTACTCGAGTTTTATGTTCTAAAAGATTTTCATTGTCAAGAGCACCTAGCGCAAAATCATGATCCATTAAATACTCTATATTTTCTTGAGTAAATACATCTTCAACTTTTTTATCACCTTTTGGCTTAATAAAAATAAGTTCATAACCGTTTAAAGTTTCAGCGTAAAACGATTCGAAATCATCGCTTTCATAAGTTAAACCTGTCTCGTAATTACCGAGAAGAAAATCTTTATTTGATGCTACACTTCCATCACTATTAGTAAAATCAATATCTCCATTGTAAAGTGCTAAATCGTTTCCCAATATATTCCAAACATCTTTTAAATAAAGCGTGTTAAGTAAAACAAAGAAAGTTTCGCTAGATAACTTTAAATCAGGCGATAATAAGCCGTTTGTTTTTTCTTTAATAAAATTAGTAATCGCTTTATTAGCGTTTGCATTGTCGTTTGCAAAATCAGCTGAATAAGAATAACAATAATAATCATTAGCTAAATCTTTTAAAGTGTCTTCATTAAATTTTAAATCTTGGTTTTGTGCTAGCCAAACAGAGTTTGTTGTTAATATCTTGCCTTCATCATATTCATCGTTTAAGAGACAAAATAAAGTTTTATAACTGCTATTTAATGTTTCAAAATCTACATTTAAAGCATTTAATATTTGTTCTTGTGTATTGCCTGCACTTGCTCTAGCTCCTAAACCTAAATCTAGATAAATAGATATTGGTGAAAAAGCAAGATTTGTGCCATCTTGATAATCTTTTAACAATTCTTCTGAAAGTTTTGCTGAAAAAGATTTAGCTCCAGCAATTAATTTTTGATAATTTTCAGTCTCAAGATCTCCCCTTGAGATACTAAAGTTCTTGCTAGCTTCAAATAGTAGTGTCGCTTTACCATTACTACAAGAAGTAATACACGAAAATAACGATAAAAAAGCTAATGATTTAATAAATGTAGTTCTTTTCATGTTTTAATTATAGCATTATTTTGAAAAAGTAACTGTTGCATCGTTACTTCCTAAAAGTATATCTAAAATTATTAGCATTATTTATTTTTCCAATCCTTGTAAATGAATATGATGTATTAAAATTTTCATAAAATATAACAAGGCAAGACGAACCAAAAAGCATAATATCACCTTTCCCAATAGTATTAGGCGAATAAGGATTAACAGGTAAGGATTCGTCTAAATAAAAATATTTTTCATTTCCGTTTAATTCATTCATTTCTAATTCCATAGGTAAAATATCTAAAAAGCCTTTCCAGTTGAAGAGTTTTCAATATCAGCTTCAAATATTTCACTGTTAATTTCTATATTTATTTTCATAGTTACATCCGCTTCTTCTTTATCATTGGTTAAAGAGGATTGCAGTTTAAGCAATTACTATTGATAAACTTTTAAAAGATGATAATAAAGGCGTCTTCAAAAAATTTGAACCAGAGTTAACTTCTAACATCTATTTTGCTTGGAAAAAATACCAAGTTTTATCAAAAGCGGGTCAGTTATTTCTTGATGAATTAAACAAGAAAATTGAAAAAGAAAACAAAAATAGATAAGATTTACAAGGTTTTTAAAAAAATCGTTTAGTTTTACCTAGGCGATTTAGATCATCTAGTTACTGTAACTTTATTTAAATTTCTTGAATGGTCAACATCTATTCCTTTTAAAATCGAGATATTACAAACAAGAAGTTGAATTGCAATAATTATTAAAAATGGAGAAATGATTTCATCACATTCTGGAATCTTAATTAAGTTCTTTTCATCCTTATAGTATTCATCATTTGTAATCGCAATTATATTTGCTTTTAAGCTTTTGATTTTGTCATAGATAGCGTGATTATCATCTTCTACTTCACCCCTAGCAGCAAGTAAAAACATGTTTTGTTTCTCATCAACAATTGCCATTGGTCCATGATAGAAATCACTACTTGCATAAGCTTTAGCTTTGATAAAAGTTGTTTCTTGAATTTTTAAAGCGCCTTCTAAAGAAGAAACATAATTAATTCCTCTACTAAGTAAATAGCAGTCAATGAAGGATGTACAATTTTTTGCGACCTCTTTTATATCTTCTTCCTTGCTTAAAATCTCTTTTACTTTTTCATCAAGAGAATCTAAAGCAAGTGCCACTTTTTCATTATCACTAAGTTCTTTAACAAGCATTAAAACAACATACATTTGAGAGATAAATGTTTTTGTTGCGGCAAGAGCCTCTTCTTTTGTTAAGTTAAGATAAAAATTAAATTCTGAAGCTTTAGCACAGATTGAATCTAAATTATTTGTAATAGCAAGAGTTAAAGCACCATTTTTTCTAGCCATCTCAAGATAAGATCTAATGTCTTCTCCGGCTCCAGATTGAGAAATGCCGATTACTAAAGTTTTGTCAAAATTAAGATAAGAATTATATTTTGTGACTACACTACAGGCTGCAAAAGATACTGGAATATGTAAATATATTTCAAACAAATATTTAAGATAAACTCCAACGTTATCGCTACTTCCTCTTGCGACGACCATTACATTTTTAATATCTTTTTCAAGAAAGACTTTCTTAAGTTCTTTAACTATTTTTTCATTATAAGATTTAGTCAATTTTAACGATTCAGGTATTAAGAAAATCTCTTTATGCATAATTGTTTCGTTCATCTTTTTCTTCCTCTTTTCTCTAGTCGTAAAAATTATATTACATACGACAGAATTATGTTTATCACAATATTAAGAAGAAATATGCAATATTTAGGGCATATTTATTAATCTCGATAAAAATTATCAAAAATTAAGATTTATTCATTATAATAATAATTGTAAATATTGCTTTACAATCTTAATATTTGAGTATATATTGCAGTTTATTAAAGAAAAATTATTAAAAAGTGATTATTAAAGAATTATGAAAAATGCACCAAATTTGTTAGATACTAGTTTCTTATTCGGAAATGAAATTTATTTTGTTCTAAGTGAAGTTGATAAATATTACCCTTTGCACTTCCATGATTTTTATGAACTTGAAATTCCAATCGAAGGAGAAGGCTACGAAATAATCAATCAAGTTAAATATGACATTTCTAAATCTAGAATGTTCTTATTTAGACCAACTGATTATCATGAAATTATTGCCACTAAGCCACTAAAAATTATCAATATTGCATTTACTTCATCAATTTTAGACGAATCAATTCTTACTAATTTCTTTGATTATGATAATGACATTGTTATTGATCTTACACCAAATAAACTAAAGCAAGTTTTATCAACTGCTGAAGTTATTCAAGAAATCTTCTTTGGTCATAGATCAAATAAAGAGCTTATCTTATCTCACTTATTAAATGCTTTGCTATTAATAGTTATTGGTTCTAGTTTTGTTAAATGTGCAAAAAATGGAAAAAGTTCTAGTGTTGATGTTTTGCGTTACATTCAAGCTAATTACAATAAAAACCCATCACTACAAGAGTTAAGTAATTTCTGTGGCTATCAAAAGAATTATTTCTGTGATTTCTTTAAGAAAAATGTTGGGATGACTTACAAAGAATATTTATTAAATGTTAAGGTCAATGCTTCTAAAAAACTCCTTAAAGTATCCAGTAAAAGTATTAAGGAAATCGCTGTTGAATGTGGTTTTAATAATGCCAATAACTTTATTAGAAAATTTAAAGGCGCAACTGGCTTAACACCTAAGCAATATCGAAAACTTTATATTTACTCAATTAAGTAAGCTGTCAAAAGAAGGTTCGCTCGTTGAATCTTCTTTTTCTTTTTCGTTATTTTCTTCTTTTACGCCATCAACTAAGTAATAATAATTTGTTTTAGTAACCAATGAGAATAAGCCTTTCCCATCTTTTCTAACACAAAAGACAATAAGCGAAATAACGTTAATTATTAAAGATAAAAGAATGATGTGTAAAATGTTAAAAGTAAACACTCCTAACTCAGCAAAATGAAAATTTAAAGTATTTACTCCAGCTGTCAACAAAGTCGACACTAATAAAGTGAAGAAATTATGTAAGTAAGAATTAATTCCTGTTAAAAAATAGATATAAAGTTTACTCTTTTTATCATCGGTTAAACGGTGAATTTTAAGCAAAAACCCTGCAAAGCTTGATTTATTTGGTAAAAATACAGGAATAATAAAATAATAAATTAAAATTATAACAGTATAAGTTAATATCACTGCAGTTAATAAATTAGACTGAATTTGATCATAATAAGAATTGTAATTATTTAAGGCGTTAGCATATTCTTCATACTCTAATAAATAATTACCAGCTTCAACATAACGATCTAAAAAGTAATTGTAAAAAGCATTGTCAACATCTCTTAATGTTGAATAAGATACATTCATTAAATGATATTGAAATAAATAACGACAAACATCTTTATTTAATCTTGGATAGCAAGAATAATCGTTGTTATTAATTTCAAAAAATTTACTGCCTTCTTCTTTATTAAGGTCTAGCACTTCATTAACGAAATATTCATTAGCATTATCTTTATTGATATCTAAGATGTTTTCATTATTTAGATCTTTTTTATCAATAATATAGTTTGTGTAAAAATAACCTAAATAATCGTTGTCAAAACTAATTTCATTAACATCTTTGAAAAATTCTTTTTTAGTTTCATATCCATATTCATCGAGATCATTCTTATAAATTTCTGGGTAATTCTCATAACAATACTTAATGTTTTGATAAACGAAAACATTATATAAGCTTTCAGGTGTACTAAGTACTCCTGTTTCATCATTATAAGCCGCTAGGTGTGAATCTTTTAAAATTGACGTCAATTTACTAGATTCTTCATCCTTTAAAGCAATTAAATCATTTTGACCATTTGCATTTAAAATCGGATTTGCTCCTGCATAAAAAAGAACAATTGTTAAAATACAAACAATTATTGAATCAAGAGCCATTGCCATAAAGCTTCTCGATCTTTTAGCTATTAAATAGGTATATTCTTTATTTTTATCTTTCTTTTTCATCACTAACTTCTTTTAAATGGATTAAGCTTGGAGTAAACGATTGTCTTCCACTAGATAAGTTTAACCCAATCTTAGAATAAATATCCCCTTTAAATACATCATTAGTTAAATCATTTTGATAATAAGCGTCTTTTTTAAGTCCGTGGACTTTTAAAAAGCGTGATTCCCGGTTAACTTGACGATAATTCATGAAAAAGATTAAAGCCTCACTTTGATCTTTTTTAACAACTTCCCAAGCAACAAAATTATTACCATAAGGTGAAATTAATGAATAATAATCCCCTTCATCAATTAAATCTTCATATTTATCAAACCACTCGTTTGATATTTTAACTTCTTTTAATTCTTCATCACTTAATTTAGTAGGATCAAGTTCATAACCAAATGTTCCAAATAAAGCGACCGCAGCTTTTTCTTTAATGCTTAAAAACTTACGAGCACTAACATGAGATCCAATTACTTTTAATGGATAAAAAACATTAGTTGCAAACTGAATCAAAGTACGGGCTACTCCATCTGTTTCATCACTTCCCCAAATTTGAGAAGAATAATAAAGCATTCCTAAATCAAATCTACCGCCACCACCGGCACACGTTTCAAGTAAAACATTTGGAAAGGTTTTCATAAAACGATTTAACAAATCATAGCTTCCTAATGTAAAAGCATGATATAAATATGAGTTCTTACTTGGATCCATTTGACTAACTGCTTCTGTAAGCAAACGATTAAAATCCCATTTACAATAATCAAAATGATATTCTTCAAATAATGTCTTAATCTGATTAAAAATATAATCTCTTACTTCTTTTTGGGTAATATCTAAAACAAATTGATGACGTAAGACAGTTGGATTAACTGTTCTATCATATAAAGCATATTCAGGATGTGCACGATATAATTCGCTATCAAAAGAAATCATTTCTGGTTCAATCCAAATACCAAATTTAATATTTTTTGAGTGAGCATAATCTACAACTTTTTTAACATCAATCTTATCTTTATTGACGTACCAATCACCTAAAGAAGAATCATCGCTATTTCTTTTAGCAAACCACCCATCATCTAAAACAAATAAATTAACACCCATCTCTTTAGCTTTATCGATGAATTTAATAATTTTTTGAGTGTTAAAATCCATCATGCATCCTTCCCAAGAGTTAAGAAGAATAGTTTTATTAAAGCCATCTACTTTTCTTAAAAGATGATTTTTAATTGCATTATGGAAAATATGACTCATTGAATTAATGCCATTAATCGAATAAGAAATAAAGGCTTCCGGCGTAATAAAAGTCTCACCAGTTTTTAATGGATATTCAAAATTTTCATCGTTAATTCCAATTAAACATCTTAATTTATTAAGTGGGTTACCAATAAAATCAAACTTGAAATTACCTGAATAAACTAAACCAATTCCAATTGTTTCACCATTATCATAAGTGGTATCTTTTTTTAAAAGCATACACATTGGATTATGGTAAAAACCTTTTCCACCGGCATTTTCTGTAATTGAAGTTATATTATGTTTAAGTTCTTCTCTTTCAAGAATTCGATCAGTCGCATAAGTTCCATAAACCGATAAAAGATCATAATCTAAAGTTGGCAAATCTAAAGCTAAAGAATTAGCCTTTAAGATTTTTACTTCATTTTTACTTTTATTAATAATTTCATTGTGTCTAACTAAAATGTTTTCTCCTTCATAAAGGGTATAAAACATTTTTAAATAGATTTCATCTTTAATATCTTTAAGTAGTAATTCTAAAGTTAAAGCATCTTTATCATTAAAATGAGGTAAGTCATCTAAATCTTCTTTGCCTGTATAAATCTTATGGCTAACATAGCGAAAATCAGTTAATGATGAATTATCACTATGCCTTATTTCAACTAAAGCTCCTCTTTTATCATAAGTTAAAAAAGAAGGCGCTTCAATTTCACTAGTTAAACCTGAAAAATAAGGGTCTTGATTAATTACTTCTTTTTGAGTTTTTAAATCAAAGTAATTATAAGAATCTGCATTTAAACAATTAATAAAGTTTAATAAGTTATTACTAATTTCGCCAATTTCAATAGGTTCACCAAAATATAACTTAGTTAAAATATTCAAATGATTAACATAAAAGATATAAGTAAATTTTTCTGCTTTTAGAAAGAAAGTTTTACTTTTTTCATCAAATCTAATTTCCATATATCAAAATTAAACCAAAATATTCTTATCAATTGTATCGAAAAGATGAATTTTATTTAAATCAACAATAACTTTGACATTAGAATTTTCTTTAACATCATAATTAGCGCTAGTTTTAAAGACAAAATCTTTTTTACCAAGTTCAGCATGTAAGAAATATTCATGTCCTAACAATTCAGGAATTGAAATTGTAAGGGTAAGTTCGTTACTTTCTTTAACAAATCTTTCGGTAATATTGTCTTTAAAGTAAACATCTTCTGGTCTGACACCAAAGATAACTTCATAGACGCCTTCCTTTAACATCTTTTCGTAACTATCTTTAAAAGTTAAAAGGCGTTTTAATTTTTCTTTATAGAAGCTTTCACAAACGGCTTTTTCTTCTTCATTAAGAGTTAAACTTTCAATTGGATCTAATACATTTCCATTTTTATCATGACTAAATTTATAGCCTTTAGTGTCAAGTTTAATTCTTAAAGTTTCACGTTTAACATTAAGTTCTTTTTCATATTCTTCTTGAACGCCATTTTTAATGAAATAATTGATTTTTGCGACTCTTTCCTCAAGTTTAGCGACTAATTTATCAATAATTTCTTTAGGCAATTCAAGATAATTATTCTCATCAAATTTAATTCTTCCATCTTTAATTTGGACTTTTAAAATGTTCATAGATGGTGAGCCAATAAAGGTAGCTACAAAGACATTAGCTGGATGATTATAGATTTCACGAGGTGAACCAATTTGTTGAACAACACCTTTTTCCATAATAACAATACGATCGGCCATAGTCATAGCTTCGGTTTGATCATGAGTAACATAAATTGTTGTTGCTCCTATTGCTTTATGAAGTCTTATAATTTCACTACGCATTGAGACTCTAAGTTTTGCATCAAGATTAGATAAAGGCTCATCCATTAAGAAAAGTTTAGCTTTCTTACAAATTGCACGTCCTAAAGCAACTCTTTGTCTTTGACCACCACTTAATGCTTTTGGTTTTCTATCTAAATATTCATCAATTTGAAGAATCTTGGCTGCTTCTAAAACATTCTTTTTTATTTCATCTTTGTTTAACTTACGGTATTCAGTTAAAACGATTTGAGTATTTTTAACTTTTTCAATTTGTTCATCGAGTTCATTAATTTCATTTTCTAGTTTCTTAATTTCATATTGAACACTTAAAAGATTATCTCTTGCATTATAAATGTTTTCTTTGGCGTCTTTACTTTCCTCAACACCAAATTTAGCCTTCGTTTCTTCTAAAATATTTGCAAAACTAGATTCTTTTTCAATTAATTTATTTAAATCGTTATTCTTAAATTCTTTTGATTTTTCTAGTTTTTGAAGTTTTTCATCATCTATTCCAAGTTTAGGATTTCCGTTTTCATCTAAAATTGGGCATTCAGTTGGTCTAATTTTCATGGAAAAAGCCATGTTATCAAAAACAGACATATGTGGATATAAAGCATAGCTTTGGAAAACCATAGCTATATTTCTATCTTTTGGCGCTAAAGAATTAGCGTAAACTCCATCAATAAATAAATTACCAGCAGTAATTTCTTCAAGGCCAGCAATCATTCTTAAAGTTGTTGATTTACCACAACCAGAAGGCCCAACGAAAACAACAAATTCATTTTTCTTGATGTCTAAATTAAAATCATAAACTGCTTGAACAAGATTATCATAAATCTTGTTGATATTTTGAAGCGATATAAAAGAACCTTCAGGTGCTTTTTTAGGCTTTCTACGATTTGCCAGTTCTACTGCAACAACACGGTTATAATTAATAACACGTTTTTCGTATTCTTCACGTTCTTTTAATTTTCTTTCTTTATTGTCAGCTAAATGATTTTTGAATTTGTTTATAATATTAGACATCTCTTGTACCTCATTAAAATTATAAGTATAGAACAAGTCAATTCATAATTTTTGACAATGTTTACTTAAATAAGAATAAGTAAATATGAATATTTATCAATTTTTGAATTCTTGTAAATAACGTTTTGTAATTTGAAGAGGGCGGGTTATTGCTCCTCCAATTACAACATATTTAACTCCAGTTTCTAATACTTTTGCCAAAGTTTGAGGTGAATCAATTCCGCCTTCAAAAATAACCTTGGCATTTTTAACTGTATTTAACATTTCTTTTGTAAATTCAATATCTGGAATTTTTATACCAGCGCTTTCTTTTGTGTAACTTCTTAATGTAGAGGAAATATAATCAAAGCCAATTTGATCAGCATTTTTTACTTCTTCTAAAGTTGCACAATCAGCCATAATTAATTTATCTGAATGACTTCTTATATAGCGAACTAAAGACAATAAATTATCTTTTCCAGGCCTTTTCCTTAAAGTTGCATCAAGAGCAATAACATCACATTTTGAACGAATAAGTTTTTTAACTTCTTTAATTGTTGGAGTGATATAAACTTCACTATTTGGATAAACTTCTTTAATAATTCCAATTATTGGAAGTTCATGATTCAATTTCTTCGCTATTCCATTAATGTCTTTTATAGTGTTAGCTCTAATGCCTTTAGCTCCAGCAAGATAAGCTGCGTAAGCAAATTTTTCAATAGTGTCGCCACCATACATTGGCTCATCTTTTAATGCTTGGCAAGAAACGATGAGTCCTTCATTAAGTTTCACTTTAATACCTCTAAATTTCGATCATCTGTAATTTTAACGGTTTTTCTTGTTTTGTCGCTAAGGTCAGCACCAATTCCAAGCAAATGACCATCAATCGAGTTTTCAATTCTTGTTTGAGAAATTGACTTTTTACCAGTTCTTAAATATTCGATGAAATCAGCAATAAGTCTCATATCTCCACCACCATGACCAATTCCAACATTACCTAAATATAATGTTTTTGTTGTTCTCGAGAATTTGGTCATATCATATTTCATTACATGAAGTTTATTTGATTCAAACATTCCATATAACTCACCTTTTGTAAGGATGATATGAATTGTTCTACAAGGATAGCTAGCTCCACCAACCATAGTTAAAGTTGCGGTTACACCATTAGAAAAATCTACAGCAGTTGTTTGATGATCAACTAAATCTTGTGGGCCATCAAATGCACATTTTCCAAGCGAATCTGATTCCATAAAGACTTTTTTCTTGTCTTCAATAGTAACTTCATCCCATCTTTTACCTTCAACAGCATTATTAAAAACGATTGGATCTTGAGCTTTATTTTCTAAATACCAATAGCAAGAATATTGGCAAGTTTTCATATGTGGACAAGTTAGACATTTATCTGTAGCATCTTTTGGTTTTCTAGAAGGAACAAATTGGGTTCTTTCACCAAAACTTGTTACATAAACTGGTTTAGCATCTGAATTAAAGAAACACATTAAATCAGCATCGTGGCAGCATTTTGCCATAATCATAGGTGAACCGCATTCACTTTCGCTTCTCCACTTACCTCTAACATAACTTGACATCATATGAGGTAAATAAACATGTTCCGCCATTTCAATTGTGACAATATCACCAAGTTCTTTAGAATCGATAATTTTCTTAATTCTTGAATAAAATGGAGTATATCTTAATACGTGACAAACCATTAAAGTCTTGTTGTATTTTTTGGATTCATCCATTAAAGCAATTAACTCTTCTGGATTATTACAAATTGGTTTTTCAAGTAAAACATCATAGCCCATTTTAAATAAAGGCATTGTAGTTTCAATATGATATTTATCCATGAAGCAATTTAAAATTGCATCAGCTTTTTTAGGTGCTTTTAACCATTCTTCAAAAGATAAAAAACAATCTTCATCATTTAATCCATAATAATTTTTAGCATATTCAAGTGCGGTTTTATTAGAATCAACCACTTGAACAACCTTCATATAGTTAGGTTTTTCTTTTGCATAGCTGCCATAAAAATTTCCTCTATTTCCGCAGCCAAAAATTGCAACTTTAATACACTTTTTCATAGATTTACTCCTTAGATGATTTCACTTAAATCATCTTTAAAATCAAATATTTTTGTTTCCCCATCTTTAATAAGTTTAATCTTTTTAAATGGGGAATCGTAACTTCCTTTAACTTTCTTAAAAGTAAATTTATCTTTATTTACTCTAGCTTCATAAATGTTATAAATACCTTTTTCATAGTCTAAAGTTTCACCATCATCTTCATAGATTTTAACTTTTCCACTATTACCAAAGACTTTAATAACAAGGGTATCGATTTCACTCTTTTTAATATGTTTCAAATTTTCAAACATTGGAATTAAAGTATTGTTTTTGATAAAGTATCCACTTTCTGCAAGGTTTTCAGCAAAAATTATATATTTTCCGCCTATGTACTTTTTGCCTGTAAATAAATCTATCCAAGTCCCTTTAGGAAGATAAATCATTCTTCTTCTAGCATCTTTATCTAAAATTGGAGCAACAAGTAAAGAATCTCCAACCATATACTCATCGTTAATTTCTAAAGTATTTTCATCATCTTCAAAATGATAGAAAAGTGGAGAAACAATTGGCTCGCCTTTAAAAGACATTTCTTGAGCAAGATTATATAAATATGGGATAAACTCATATCTAATCTTTAAATACTTTTTAAAGATATTTAAAGTTTCTTCATCATATGCATAAGGTTCTTGAGCTTTAGTATGAAGTGTTGAGTGATTTCTTAAAAACGGAATGAATAAATTTGCTTCAAGCCATCTAATAAGAAGTTCTTTGTTGCTGTCGCCACCAAATCCACCAATATCAACGCCATTAAACATAAAGCCTGACATACTTAAAGACAAAATTTGAGGAATTGAATATCTTAAATGATGCCAAAGTGAAAAATTGTCTCCATTCCATACAAAGGCATATTTTGCAGTAGTTGCAAAAGCAGCTCTTGAGAATAAATATGGTCTTATATTTTTCTTTTTAAAGGTGCTAACAAAGGATTTCACCATATGTTCAGCATAAACATTGTGTGCTTCTTTATGAAGAAGTTTTCTTTTTCCAAAAGTAAAATCAACTTCATCTGGTAAAGGTCCATTAAAACTGGCTGGCTCATTCATATCGCACCAAATACCACTAATTCCAGTATCATCTAAAAATTTTGAAGCGTAGCTTTCAAAATACTTCTTGCACTTGTCATCAAAGTAGTTTGGGAAGCCACTATCTCCTGGCCACACGGCATTAATATATGTTTTACCATCAAGTGTTCCAAAAAGATGATTGTCTTCTAAATATTTATATAAATCAAATTCAGGATCTTCTTTTATTGCAGCATCGTTTATCCCAACAAGTTCAATTTCATCTTTTTTAAGTTCTTCACTTAAAGTTTTAATATCAGGAAAACGAGTTTTATCAATTGTGAAATCACGGTATCCATCCATATAGTGTATATCTAAATGAATATAATCTAATGGAATTTCATGTTTAATAAAATTATCTCTTAAAGTTTTAACCATCTCTTCATTTTCATATGACCAACGAGATTGTTGATAACCTAACATTTTCATTCTAATAAAATAAGGATGACCAACAAGTTCACTATAACTTCTAGTAACTTCTTTAATATCATCTCCTAAAACAAGAAACATATCTTGTTCTTCTTCAAAATTATTAACTGTTAATTTGTGTAAATCAGTTTTGCAAGCATCAAAAGTTAATCTAAAAGTTGATGGGAAGAAAACCCCAAAGAATTTTTTATTGCTACGTAATAACAGGTAATTAATTGATTTATATAATGATGGGAAAAGTTCATCTTGATGATTTGAGTCATCAGTTGCCCAGCTTGCCCAAAAATATCCTTTTTTATCAAGATAGGCCATCTTATCACCTAAGCCAAAGATGTTGTCGTTATCATTAATCTTAAAGCTAGTGTTAAAATATTCTCTTTTTTCGACTTCATCAAAAAGTTTATTAAAGCTAATTGATGTCAAATAAGAATCTTTAAAGTATAAAGAGACACCTTCATCTTCTTTAAAAAGTAATTTGTAATTACGATCAATTACTACTAATGAATTGTCTTCTTTTTTAACTTCAAAATTTCTTCTAGCTTTTTTGACATTTAAATCAATTAAATCACATCTATTCTTTTTAACATAAAGACGAATAATATTTTTGTTTAATAATTCAATATTTAAACTTTTGTTATTAATTAAAATTTCAACTTTATTTTTTTCAACTTTATATTCCATAACTTCATCCCTTAATCATTAACATTAACTGAACTCATTTTGACCCAATATGGATCTACTAAATCATCAGGTTTATAAAAATCTTGATTATTTCCATAAAAATCTAAAGCGATTTCTTCAAGTTCATCAATATCTCTAATTTTTCCTTGAAGGTAATCCTCTATTCTTCTTATAGTTGATTCAATTCTTTGCTTTAAAGCACCAATTCTAATGTCTTGAACTTCAAAGCCAAAACCTTTGCTTTCTTTATGCCATTGCTTATAGAAAGTTTGATAGAAATCCTCCACTTCCATTTTAAGTTTCATTAAGTCAGAAATTGTCGATTTAAGTTCTTTATAGTCTTTATTTTGATAAGCTTTTCTTAAACTTAAAGCAATCTTAACTTTTCTTTTTAAAACAAGTGCTAAACTTCTACTTGTATCAAAGATATAATCAAATTTTGAACTTTTACCAATGTTTTGCAGGCTTTCTATCACAGTTTCATAAGTTTTGACTTGGTCTTCTTTAATACAAGAATCAAATATTCCTAGCATTATATCGTTATAAAGATAATCTCTATTAGATGAATTTAATGTATCAATGTTTAATTCATTTTTAGTGTTATTTACAAGATCTATCTTTATAAAATCTTCATAATCAATATTAGTTAATTTTTTAAATTGATAACTTTCTTTAACGTTTTCATTAATATAATTTAAATTTGCTACATAATTAATCACTGGTAATATTGCAAAGATTGAAGTTTCTCCCCCATTATCTCCCCAACAAGTTAAGGTATATTCTTTTATGCCCATATCTTTAGCCGCAATAAACATATTTTTATTATGTTTAATCGCGTAATGGTTATTAGGTATAAAACCTAGCCATTTCCATGAGCCACTAGCAATAGTTACGTTTTCCGTTAAAGTTTTATGCAAAGCAATATTTTTCTTATATTCTTCAACTAAGCGATAGGAATAATCCCAATAAATAATTTTTAAAGATTTTTCTACTTCGCTACCTTCATAAACACTACTATCTTGATCAATACTATATAAATTGTTAAAGAACATATCTGACCACATTTCAACATGGAAATTATATTTTTGAGCAATCTTTAAAACCTTTGCTAAATGTTCTTTTAATATATCAATTCTTTTACGATATCCATTTTTATCAAGATAAGCTCCTCTTCCTAAATTATGAGCTTCATCCATACCAATATTAATGACATCAGAATTAAAGATTTCTTTAACTGTTTTCATCATTTTATCAATGAGTTCATAAACTTTTGGTTCGCCAACCATCAAAATATCATCAATATCAAAATAAGGACGATAGACACACCATCTTTTTAATGTTTTAAGATGAGCTAAAGTTTGAATACAAGGAACAACATTTAAGTTAAAAAGTTTAGCGTAAGAAACAATTTCACTTAGTTCTTCCTTTTTATATCTTCCTCTAAAATGTCCAAAATATGGTTCGCCCTCTATTTCAAAAACATCTTCTAAATATATTTTTAAAGTGCTATACCCTAAAATAGCGATATGATGGATTAATCTTTTAAAACTTTGAACAGTTAAAACATTATTTCTAGCTACATCAACCATTATGGCTAAATCATCAAAAGTATGATTAATAAAGATTTGAAAATTAGTTTTTAAATTGTAGTTAAATGTTTCATAAATTAATCGCCAAATATCATGTTCATTACGATAATTTATTAAATATTTTTTCTCACTTGCGATATATCTAGCTGAAGCAAACTCAGTTTGCTGAAGAATAATATCTTCAGGTTCTAGATTTAAAACCCCGCAAAAGTTGAATTCTATTTGTAAATTTTTAAAACAATATTCAAAATTTGTCATATCACTTAACTAGCTTTTTAGCGCCATAAACACCTAATAAAGCATTCTCCTTTACATACTTAATCTTTTCATTTTTAAGATACATTTTAAAGATATCTGTATAAGTTGCAATGCCTCCTGAAATATAAATTAAATCTAAATCTAATTTTTCTAAATATTGAAGATAGTTATTAAAGTTAACAAAGTATTCATCAATGATTTTTTTAGCGTTTAAATCGCCTTCTTTAAATAAATCAAAAACTTCTTTAGCACTTTTTTCTTCATGAAAATATTCTTTGCTTTTAACTAAAAAGAAATTTTTAGATAACTCTTTTTCAGCACATCCTTTTTGACCACAATCACATTGAATCCCATTTTCTACCAAAACATAATGAGCAAATTTACCTAAATTAAATTTTTCTCCATAATAAATTTCTTTATTTTTATATAAAACTGCTCCAACTCCTGTTCCTAAAGTAAGCATAAAGATATTTTTATCTTTATTAGTGTCATCAATTATCCCTAATAAATGACAAACAGCATCATTATTAACAAAACATTTAACTTTATATAAACTTTCAACGAATTCTTTAATTTTAAAACCAGTAAAGCCTTTTAAGTTATCACTAGCATAAACTACTTCACCTTTAAAAGGATCAATATCTCCAGCAGTTGAAATTGCAATACAATCAATTTTTCTTTTACCTAAATAATGATTTATTGCGATACATATGCTTTCTTTAATTTTTTCTAGACCTTTATTGCCAAAAGTTTGGTTATCAAAACTTTCTAATAACAAATCATTAGAAAATAAACCACTTTTTATACTTGTTCCACCAATATCTAAAGCAACAATATTCATTTTTATAAATTAGTTTCTAAATGAAGTAAAATTTCAAAAGTGCGATTCCAGATAAAGTTAACATCAAGATCTTTAATATAATTATTAAGTTCTAAAGAAAAGTTTTTAGCTTCTTCTTTAATCATTTCTTTAGCAATTGTTTCATAACGCTTTTTATGTTCGCCCAAATTGAAACAATTAATTCCATTAATCTTTTCACCTTCAATAAACATGATTAACTTTTCTCTAACAATCGCCATATAAATAAAATCATCAATATAACGATTAATTAAAGATATATTTTTCTTTTTTTCATCTTTTGAATAATAGTAGCTTGTTAAATTAGAGATTGTTGTTCCTAAAGTGTTACTTGAAGTATTCCAACCAGCAAAAGAAGAAAGCTTAAATAGTAATCCTTTTGTTTTTAAAAACTCTAAGAGTTCTTTATCAGCTTCATTACAATAGGCACAATCTCCAATTCCACATACTTTTCCAGAATTTAAAATGTAAGAGATTGTATCAACAAAAGAAGGAATATTTCGATTCTTTCCATAAACGATATGGCAGCGTTTATCGTGTTTATCTAAAAATTCACTTCCAATATTTATTCCTAAACAAATATCCGCTTCACTAATTGAAGAAACCATAACTCCTTTAGTGGAATAAATATGATATTTAATTGTTTCAGAAATTGGTCGATCTTCAAACATTGGAATTGAATTGCTTCCTAAAGTTGAACTATAGAAAACATAAAATTTAAGCGAGTAATTATAATAATCATTTAATACTCGAGCCATTAAAGTTAAGCCAACTTCATCAGCTCCAGGATAAATAACTACTTTATCATCAATTTTCTTTTTGCTAATAAATGATTTTACTTTTCTTTGGTCAATTGAAGTAAATCCATATTCACTGCAATCATCTTGTGGAATGATGAAAAAATCAATTATTCCATCTTTAACATAAGTTAAAATTTTTAAAATTGCTTCAAGGTTTTTCTTTCTTCTAGAAATAAAATCATTTAAATATTCACTTGGTATTTTTTTAGTTAAATTCTCTTTTTCAAGTACTTCATTTTGTGAAATTAAACCTTGCTTCTCTTTATCAAGAAGTTGACCATATCTAAAAATGTTATAACCATATTCATCAAAATAATCTGGTTCTTCATCCCCACAATTATAAGCAGGGCATCTCATAATTAAGCAATTTGCATATATTTTAATTTTAGGATTAATTTCTTTAACTTTACGAACTGCTTCAGCTCTTTTTAAAATTTCATCTTGTTCTAAATGATGCAAACGAGAAGGAATTATTCCACCATATAAAAGTGTATCAAAAGAAACTACTAAATAATCAGCATCTTTAGCGTTGTCAAAAAGCCATTCATGCAAAGGGTAAATTTTACAAACATCTTTTTTCTTAGACAGTAAATCTCGACTTGGTAAAACAAGTTCTACCTCTTTTGGTAATGGAAGATTAAGCAAATACTCATAATTGCATGGTCTCTCATCAAGAGGAACAACGATAACTTTCATAAATATCACCCCTATTTTAAATCTAAAGATTTAACCTTTTTAATCGCTTTTATATAGCTATTAGTCAATAAATGCATTCCCATATCATTAGGATGAACACCATCAACAGTAAATTCACTACTATCAATATCTTGTTTATCAAAGATATGGTAATTATCTACGAAATAGATTTCTTTCCCTTTCCTTTTATATTTATTAACCATTGCTTTTAAAAAGCGATCATTAAAGATTTTCATTCCTTTGTTACGTGGTAAAAATGAATCAATAGCCATTTTAGTTTTATTCATGACGATAACTGGAAGATTAGGATATCTTTCATAAAACTTATTTATAAATTTTTCAAAATTATTGACCATCCGTTTATCGCAACCAGCATTAGCCTCAGCATCAATTATTAATAGTTTAATATCGTCTCGACTAGCAATAACTTCACCAATTTCTTCTTCTAAAAGTCCAGCTCCACTAAAACCATAATTTAAAACTTCTCTTTCAAAATAACGTGATAATACATTTGTTATACAAAGTCCAGGACGCGAGACACATCCTCCTTGAAGAATGCTTGTTCCATAGCAAACTATTCTTCCTGACTTTAAGTCACAATTTGGTTTAATTATTGAACCTTTTTCAAGTCCAATATCAAGAGTTACTAGCCCTATATAAAGAGGTAAATTAATTACAATTTCTCTTTCCTTTTTTTCTCTAAAAACCCCTAGATTTGCAACGAATTTTTTAGCATCAATATAGTTTCCAAAAGTTGAGTTATGGTAAATATATTGCCCATTTTCTTTGTAATACAAATCAAATCCGCATTGAGCCATAAAGTTCATGTTTTTCATATCATGAACTCCATTTTCAAAGGCACGAACAGTAATTAATCTAGAATCAGTTTTAAAATGAATTTGAATACCAGCACTTTGAGTAGCTAACCAAGGCACATCTTTAGAAACTAGTTTTACTTTATTAATTTCTTCTTCAGTAAATCTTCCTAAAGTTTTATGTTCAATAACGCCACTTCCATAAAACTTAAATTCGTTTTCATTATATGGGTCATGATACTCCATTTCAAAATCATTAAAGAAGTTATCATCATCTTCTTTAACATATTTATAAGCTTTATTAATTTCTTCTTGCGTAAACATATTTTATTTTTCACTCCCCAAAGTAATGCCACTTTTAATGTAACGAATAACAAATGGATAGATTATTAAAATTGGTATAACTGAAATAACAATTGATGCACTTTGAACATTAGTTAAATTCATATTTAAGAAACTAGTTGGATCGTTTGATGGATCTGTTTGTAAAAGATTATAAATGTATAGAGAAAGTGACCAATAAGCTTCTTTATCACTTGTTGTTCCAATAAACATTAAAGCTCCACTATATGAGTTCCATGTTCCAACAATTGAGAAGAAACAGCAACTAGCAAAGACAGGTAAAGACATTGGAAGAACAATTTTAATAAACATTTGGAAGTTTGTTGTTCCATCAACTTCGGCTGCTTCGATTGTTTCTTTTGGTAAACCTTCAAAGAAAGATTTATATAAAAGCATATTGAAGACGTTATTAATTGAAATTAAGATAACTGCCCAAATTGTTCCATATAAACCAAGACCTCTTAAAAGTAAAACTGAAGGAACAATACCAGCGCTAAATAACATGGTAATAATGAAGAAAACAAGAATTCCTTTTTTAAATGGAAAATCTGGTTTAGAGAGTGGGTAAGCCGCCATTGCCATAAACAAATTGGACAAAATTGTTACAGCAAAGGTAATAATTACACTATTACCTAAACTTCTCCAGAAAGCAAAATCATTCATGACATAAGCAAACATATCAAATGTAAAGCCAGCTGGTAAAAAAGTAACTTCGCTATTTCTAGTTCCAGTTGAAAAAGCAAAAGCTAATAAGTTTAAAAGAGGAATTATAACAATAAGACAGAAAAATATAAGTAAAGCAATATTAATTCCACTTAAAACACGATCACTAGTTGGTTTTTTAATGATCTTTTTAAGTCTTTTTTTATGAACACTAATAAATGGGCTTTTCATATTACCATAAACCTCTATGTAAGAACTTCTTTGCTATTTGATTTCCAGCAAGCATTAAGATTAATGAAATTGATGAATTAAAGATACCTAAAGCCGTTGCAAAAGACATATCCGCTCCTGCACCAAGGGCCACTTCATAAAGATAAACATCAAGTGTTTTCATTCTTTCTTTTAAACTTGGATCAGAAATCTGTGCCAATAAATTAATTTGTTCAAATCCACTCGATAAAATATAAGTTATATTCATGATAAACATGAGCGCAATAATTGGGAAGATTGAAGGAAGAGTTAAATACCAGACTTGTTTAACTTTGTTACATCCATCGATTTCACTAGCTTCATAGTAAGATTTATCAATACTCATAATAGCTGTATAAATCATGATGGAATTCCATCCACTTCCTTTCCAAGCATCCATTAAAATTGCAAAGAACTTGAACAAGTTGAATCCCGCAATTCCTCCAATATTATCGCCAAACCAGAAGATTGGCTCTTTAATTAACCCCATCGACATCAAAAGATTATTAATAACACCATTTTGATCTCTAAATAAGTTGTTCCAAATACCAATAACTGTTGGCCATGATAAGAAGTTTGGAAGACACAAAATAATTAAAATAAGTTTACTTGCAAATGTTGACTTTACTTCACTTAGCATAATTGCAAGTAAAATTGAGAAAGGGAAAACAAGACAAATTTTAATAACATTAATGATTAATGTATTGGATAACGCTAATAAAAATTGTTCACTATTATCCCCAAATAATTTCGTAAACTGCACAAAACTCCAGTTATTTCTAAAAAGTTCAACTAGAGGCGAGTTGATAGCTAAAATAAAATCAGACTTAAAAGCAGCAAGAATAAAGATTAAAGGAACATAACCAAAAAGAAAGGCTAAAATCATGGCTGGCAAAATAAACCAGAAGATTGAAGCATACTTTTTTATCTTTACTCCAACACGATGAAAGTAGTTTAAAGAACTACTATTTAGTTTTTTTCTTTTCTTATTTCCAATAACAAAACTTTCCATAATCAAACGTCTTTTCTTTATTTCTTTTCTGCTTTTAAGTAGAGATTTTAATTGTTTTTAATTAACTCAATTAATTAGTTTTTAGAACTTTTATACCAATCATTAACTTCGTTTTTGATGGTATCAGTCCAATATCTTGAGGTATAGGTATTTCTAGCATTAGCTAAAGTATCGCCACCTTGATTGATGCAATTTTGAAGTTGAGTAATAACATAATTTTGTGCTGTTAAGTCAACTCTAGCAAAATTTGGTAAAACTGGGTGAACAGCAAACGGATCATAAATTACTCGACTATCATCAAGAGCAAGAACAGACCAAGCATCAAAACCTTGTTCAGCAAGTGGCCACCATTTTCTAGCTACTTTTTTATTAACACCAGTTTGATATTGGCTCATACCTGAAATGTCATTACTATATTGATCAAGAATTTTTGCGTATTCCTCTTCTTCACCATCTTCAGTAATAAGTTTAACTGCTTCTTTATCATCAGCGGTTGAATATTCAAAGTGTGTTCCTTCAATTCCAGCACTCATCATTTGAGAAACATCTTCTTCCATCTTGGAGTTAATCCAATCAAGTGAATATGCCGCTCTTTTAGCACTAGCAACAGGAACAACAATATAATAAGCAATACCTTTAGAATCACGAGATTTGCCAGCTTCTTGATAGTTTGTTCCGTTAGTTCCATCGCCTTTTAAGTAGACTTGCCATTGAATCATTGCGTCACTACTTGCATAGCCATATTCATGATCTAAAGTTCCATAAACATGATTTGTTTTTTTGGTGTCAGTATTAACGCCTTCTGGGAAGTCATAAGAAGCAACACAGGATTGTCTTAAGTTTGTAACGTTCCAATAAGAAACATTCATAACGCTACAATTTTGGTTGACGAAGTTATTGATGATGCTTGATTCCATTTGTGTTGACCAACCTTGAGCTAAACAACTTGCTTCATAAATGCCATGCATATAATTTAAATAAGCTTCGGTACGATCACTAAATAAAGCATTTTCAAGTTCGCCATTTTCGTTTTCAAACCAGTTCTTTGGCATATCAAATGCTGCGGTAATTGGATTGAATTCAGCGTTTGTTCCAGCAAGACCTAAGGCATGATAATTAGCATTATTTTCACCAAAATGAGCTTGAAGAGCTCTTACAGCAGTATCAAATTCGGAAATTGTTTCAGGAATCTTGTTTATACCAACTTCTTTTAAATGGTCATAGTTCCAAACAAGAGCAACGTTAACCATTGAAGTATGTCCAACTTCAGGAATGGCATAAACCTTACCATTATAAGTGCAGGCTTCCCACTCTTCATCGCTGATTTCAGCAACGGTATTAATGTTATCACCATACTTTTCAATACCTTCTGTTAAATCAGTAAAATATCCTTGAGTTACGTAGTTATTGAACAAAGTAGGCGATATTTTTAAAACATCAACTGGCTCTTTTCCAGTTAAAATAGCTTGAACTTGACTATCTGCATTAGATTCGCTTGTCTGGTTATAAGTAACTTTATAACCCGTCATTTTTTCAAGTTCATTTGCGATAAAACCATTTTGTACCTTGTCGTTACTTTGACCAAAAGCTGGGAAGTAAGTATTTAATGTAATATCCCCTTTAGTTGCGTCAACATCAATTGTCCAATCTCCTGTTGGATCAATTGCTTCTCCGCAAGAAAGTAAACTCCCACCTGTGAGCATTGTTATGGCAAACAATGCAAAGAAAAATCTTTTTTCCATCATTTATTTGGCCTCCTTTATTACCAAGGATTAGTATAACTTACACTTTGAGATAAGTATGTATCTCCTTTTTTATATGTTGCACCACTTGCATAAACACCATCTTCTTCATAAACACCAAATTCATGAGAAGCAGCAAATGCACCTTGTGAATAACCATCTCTTAAATAATCACTATCAGGGGTAAATTTATATTTTAAAGAATCATCTGCATTACGATATGTTTCAATATTATCATCAACATATCTTTGCATAGTGATATTTTCCCATAAGACATTTGTAGTTGATGCGCCACAATCCCAGTTCCAGACATTTCCTACAACTGGACAATAGCTAGAAGCAATTAATGCTTGATAATAAATTGGATCTGGATTTTCAACAAGAGGAGTAACTCCATCGCTTTGATAATGTCTTTCATCAAGTGAATAAGTTTGTCCTGTTCTTAAATTAGTAATGTTTAAAAGCCAACCATTACTTAAGCCACAAGCTTCAAAATATAGATCATCAAATCCGTAATATTCTCCGGTTTCTGCATCATATTTTGTTGATTGATTGACAATTCCTTTATCTGGGAAAGTCAAGAAACCGGCAGTTCCGTGTGAAGTAGATGTACAGTTTCTAACAAGTCTCCATTGAACTGTATTGTCACTCATCAAATTACCAATCAAGCCAAGGTCAGAAATAATACCAGCTCTTAAGTTAATGAAAATATAAGCGTTCCATCCATCACCATCACTAGCAGGACGATATCTCATTTCGCTCATTCTAACGGTTGCCGTAACATAAGAGAAACCATTGAGGTTTTGACCACTCTCTCCAGCTCCTACCCCATTTTTAGAGAACATATAGTTATAAGCACCGGCATTAAGTTCAAGTTGAGATTCACTTAATTCCATTTCATCAACATAATCTTCTCTTCCAAGATAGGCATAGCCGCTACCTTGTCCATAAATTCCATAAGCATCTGGATGAGAATCAATATATTCTTTACAAGTTGTTTGAGAATCAGTTCCTACATAATCATGTCCATCAAAAACGAACCAGTTACTGGCTTTTTGACGAATGAAAATTTGTGTGTGATTAGCATCTTGAACTTGTAATTTATTTGCGTTAGTCGAATTTGCTCCAGCAACTCTAATTGCTTCATACATATTCTCGAATACATTAGAATCAAAAGTTTCAGTATTGTATTCAAGTTCTTCTGGAGTTCCACCATCTTCTGTATAAATGGTAAAAGGAGCAACAAGTTTTATGCCTTCACTATCAGCTGTAATTTCATCAACTACTAAAGGATTTTCAACTGTTGGTTCAGTTGGGGTTGGATCTGGATCAGGGCCTGGTCCAGGTCCTGGTTCATCGCCACCTCCACAGCTTGCTAAAGAGCAAGCTGCAAGGAAAGATAGAGATAATATTGATAAAAATCTTTTGTGTTTCATTGATATTAACCTCTATTTAAAGCGTCTTCTAATGCTGTATATCCGTCAAAATATCTAATTAATCTTTGTTGTGTTGTTTCAAGTGGTTCATATTTTGCACTTGCTTTAATAACGCTTGCATCACTACTTGTTGCATCTTCAGGAATTTGAGCAATTAATTTTTCAACTTCAGCAACTTCGTCAGTTCTAGCTTTATCACTAGCTCTTTGTTCATAAGAAATATCAAAGACATCGCTATCTGTAATATCTTCATGATAAGTAATAGCATCGTAGTGATCTAAAATGATTTCAACATCAGATGGATTATCTTCTCCCATATCTTTTGCAAGGAAACTATATGTTTCTCCTGGTACACCACACATATCAGCATCACCTTGATATTCTTCATCGGTTAATCCTTCAGGTACTGTTCCTTTTGCTTCAGTCACATTAATACCTTTAAAATAAGCGCCAGACATAAAATCAGGAGCAAAGGTTGTTTCGTCATAATCATCAGTAGCAGCAACCATATCTAAAGAAATATTTAATCTAGGGGTGCCTCTACCGGTAGCGTTGATGTTTTCATAAACGTTTTCGTAAGTTTTTGTTTCTCCGTCGACTGTAACTTCAATTGAAAAATCAAAAAGCCAAACTTCCATCTCAGGATCTTGAACATATTCAAGAGACATCTTAATGTCACCATCTGGTGTCCATTCTTGTTTTTCTTCATCCCATGTTGAAGTTAAAATAACAGGGTTTCCTTCCATTGAATCATAGGTTAAAGATTTGACATCTGATTGAGTTTCACCTTCGACAAAATACCAATTTCCAGTATCTGTATCCATCCAAATACCTTGGTTAGACCAGAAGAATGAATCGGTGGTAGAAAGAGTAATTGTAGGTACTGCTTTTTGAGTTTCATTATATGAAGGTCTAATTCTAGCATCACTTAATTGAATAGAAACAACTTCATTTCTCATACCAACGAAAGCCTTTGGATTATATCTAATTGATGTATCCATAAGTGGAAGAATATTCCAAGCTGCTGTTGTTTCAGCATGACCTTCTCTAGCAATTAAAGCATAAGGTTGATATGTGTATTTTAAATTGGCGCTACTAGCCATTAAACGAGTAACTTTTTCGCCATGGAAGAAATCAGTATCACCAGTTAAATATTCTGAATATCCATCAAGTGTGCTGCCATCTCTATAATAGAACCATTGATCTTTAATGGCTCCATCAATACCAGCTTGTCCACTTCTCTTTTGATATAAAATATTGTTTTCAGTATCGCCTTTTAATTTGACATAACTGCCATTATCACAGTCATCAAAAACATAGTTAGCTGCTTCATATAAAGATGGGAAATCTTCTTCTTTTCCATCAGCAACAAAATTTCCACTTTCATCTAAAGCACCACTAACAGCAGTAAAAAGATCTTCTCTTGAATCGATTAAATTAATGTCCTCAGCTGGACCAGGATTTGGATTTGGATCAGGATTTGGACCTGGTTCATCTCCACCTCCACAAGAAGTAACAAGCATACTCGCACAAAGTAATACTCCACTTACCAATAAAAACTTTTTCTTCATAAATTTATCCTCTTTTTTGTTTTCTAAATTGTAAATTATATTCTTTACTTTCTTAATATTTAGTAGGTTATTTAGTAAATATGCGTAATTATTTCTTAATTTTTATCAATTTTTTTCTAACTAAGACAAGAATTAAAACTCCAACAAAAACACATAATAAAGGTATAGCTATTGAAAGAGAAATAATTAAGCCGAGATTGTCATGATGATATGTCAATTCTCCTATTTCATCTAAATAATTGTCTTTTGTAATATTAAACTCTTGACTCCCCTTTATGTAGTCTTTACTTTCTTCTTCTAGTCCTCCTTTTTCAAGATTAGAAATAGTAAAAATATCACTATACAATCCATAATTATGAAGGGAGTCTTCATAATATGCAACGCAAGTCAAATAAGCTGAGTCAATATCACCTTCTAGTATCTTTAGTTTAAGATCTTTTGTTTCTTTTTCACCATTAAATTTCTCTACTTCTAATTGAATATTCTCGCTAATATCACTGCTTTTTTCAAAAACCATATATTTTGATGGCAAATGAATTTCTTTAACAAGTTCAACAAATTCATCAGTAGTATCAGTTGTAACAAAATTTAAAGGCTTTGAAAAAGAAGTATAGTCTGTAAATGTCCAAGAGTTTAAATTATATCCTCTTGAAATATAATCACTAGCGTATTCACTAAATGAATCCTTATATCCAATATCAAAACCTGTAGTATATTTTTTAAAATATTTGATTAATCTAGTAACATCTTCTACACCCTTATATTCAACATCAGTTGTATCTAAACCTAAATACATCTTAGGCATATAAGGCATATGTTCATTCATGCTTTCAAAGTAAATTTTAAAGAAAGTTATACCTAAAACACGATTTTCCATATCGTACTGTCTGACAATTTCATCGACATATTTAGCAACATCCCAACTGCCAGTTAAAAAGCCTTGATCAAATTTAAATTCCAGGATGAATTTTAAGTCATTATCTTTGTTAGCTTCAAAAACTTCTTTTAAAGTTGGAATCTTTTCGTTTTTTTCGACCCCGTTATCGGTTAGAACATATTGTTGTGTTTCTTCATAAGTTAATCTTTGAAAAGTCGATCCATCTTCACAACTTGTTGTGTATTTTAAAGCATCATTATGACAAAGCATAATTTCTTTATCTTCGGTAATTTGAAGGTCAATTTCAACAAAGTCAGCATTTAAATCAACCGCTCTTTGAATAGAACTTAAAGAGTTCTCATTAACTTCACTATTTACTGCGCCTCGATGGGCACTTATAAATTGTCGACTTGTTAATCCAGCTTCATCAAATTTAGAAGAGCATTCAATTAACTTTGAAAAATTAGGACTAATTAGTCCATTTGCTCCACTAGCAATTGCTTGATAATAATCATAATCTTCTTCTAAATTTGTTGACCAAACAACTTTGTTATAACTTTTAAAGTCTTCAACAATACCTTTTAAGTTTTCATAACTTGCATCAATACTAAAAATATTAATATCAAAAATTGTTGATACTTGAATCAAGTTATCAAACGTCTCTTGCTTTGATAAATCATAAGATGAAACATCAAAAACAAAATAGTTTTTATTTAAATTGGTGTTATTTGAATAATCACTAAAAATAGCAATATCATTAGAATATATTGCTAAATCTCTTACAAAATACTTTTCTATATATTCTGCATATTTTATGGCAACATTTTGATTAGTAATTTCAATACAAGGCAAATATTTACCTTCTAAATATGTCTCATAAAACAATGAAAAATCTCCCAAATTGTTGTTATAAGCGTCTAAAACCTCAATATTTTCATTAATTTTAAATTTTACATATACAGGTTTATTTTCATTAGAAAAGCCATTTAACTCTTCCAAATCTTTAAGTTCGTATATGTATGTTAATGGAGAAATTAAACTGGAGGCTGCCGATTCATCAATTGTGATAAAATCCTCTTTTTTAATTTGTTCGCTAGCCCCATCTAAGGGGCTAGCTAGCATTGAGATTAAAACTGAACCAAAAGGGAGGAGTAACAATGGCTTAATCATACTAATTAATTGATATGTTACTTATTAATTAATAGTAGAAATTATAGACTGATTGTTCTTCGGAGTTTGCTTCCATAGAAAGACAATCGCTACCTAATAAACCAGTTTGACAACCACTATTTACAGTTCTTCCAACAACAAATTGGATATTTTGATCGAGTTCATCGCCTAATTTTGTAGCAACAGAATCAGTTTGGACAATATTAGACCATTTTGCACCACAAGTTATATCTGGAAGTTGATTTGCATCGTATTCTGGAGTAAATGATACACCGTAAATACTTCTTTCTTGTTGAGCTTCACCAGCTGCATTTCTAGTTCTTGGTAATGTTGTAGTATGAACTACATCATAAGAAACAGAATCAACAATTTCTTCTTCCTTATAACCTGTAATTGTATAAACTCTATGATAATTTGCATTAGCATCATCAGGGTCTTCGCCTGTGAAATAGATATCAGCATGTAAATTAATAGAAACATCTGGGAATGTCCAAACCTTATTGAATGAATCCCATACAGCTTTACCGATTGAAGTTGTTCCGATTTCTCTTTCACCTAACTTGCCATCAGTCAAACCACCATTTTGACTAATTTTTTCTTTAAATGTATAAATATCTCTTGTTGTACCATCTGCAAGATTCATGTTTTCTTCCATTGTCCCAGCATCAAAGTACATACCAGCCATACTAGTAAGAATTGTTGTTGAACCAAGATATAATTGAGCAAAAACACCTTGATCTTCATTATATGATGGGATTAATGTTGAACCTGATAAATCAAAATTAAGGTCCATACCATCCCATTTTCCAGCGTCTGCCCAGGAGACATATTCAGCAGTAGTTACTGCACCAAGATATTCGCTAGCTCTCCAACCAGACCAGACTGTCATCGCATCTCTGCCATAGAAACCATCAGTCTTATCCAAGAATAAGTCTCCACCAAAATCAACTGCTCTCTTGTCGAAAGTGTTGAAGTTAGCATGTTTTGTGTAATCTTTAATTTCACTGGTTTCTTCATCTGTTACTGCGGTTAATAATGTATTAAAAACATTAGCATTTTCTAATAAATCAATATCAAGTTGGTAATTAGAATACCAAAGAGGTGTCTTGTTATCTGTGTTCCATGGATGAACTTCACCAGAAGTAATTGCTTGTAAAGTTGCAGCGTCTTTTGTTGGTCCGTCTTTATCAATTGCTGATAAATATGCATTATAGAATTTATAAAGGACATCTGTTTCACCTTTTTTAGTAACATATCCATTTGCAGCTTCAAAATAATCAGTGTTATTTAATTGACCAACAGCATTATAGAAACCTTTTACATCATCTTTTAAAACTGATCCATCAGCTTTATGGATTGTATAAGTTTCTCTAGTATCACCATAAGTTGAGCCTCTTACAACAACATCAGAACTTAAATCACCAATTGTCGCAGTAATAACAGCTTGACCACCACTTAAATTTGTAACTGTACAAGAAAGTGTATCTTCACTAACTTCAATCAAGAAATTAACATCGTCTGTTATTTCCCAAGTAACTTCACCAGTAAGGTTGGTTAATGTAGCTTTAATAGTTTCTGATTTTCCAACTTCATCAATAATCAATTCAGTTTTATCTAATGTCATTTTCCCAGCAGTAGCTGTAGCTGTAATTGTTAATTTGACATCAGATGAACCCATTGTAAATGAGTAAGATCCATTGGATGGTGTTAAAGTTGTTCCGCCAGCTGAAACTGAAGTAATTTCATAACCACTTGCTGCAGTTACTGTAAATGTAACGGTATCACCTTCTTTATAACCATCAGCTTTAATTCCGCTTACAGTATAATTTCCAGTATCGTAAGTAACCTTGTAAGTGACTTCTACAGGATCCTCGATAGGTGTCTCTGGACTACATGAAACAGCTGTTAAAGCGCCTAAACTAACTAGTGCGCTAATAGCTATAACATTGAGAAATTTCTTTTTCATTAATTGTGCTCCTTTATTTTGAAAATTTCTTTAAATGCTTACATTCCTGTAAGCGCTTACATAATTATTATATGTGCCTATTTTTAGCATTAAATGGCTCTACATATTATCGCTAATTGTAAATCACTTAATCTTAATTTTTGTATACTTTTTACTTAGTAGAAATTAAGGCAGTACTATAAACTTTTCTTGAATCTTCAAGTTCGTAAGTACCATAATCCGAACTTCTAACAACAACTTTTGGCTCTCCATTTCCGTTATCATTTTTAGTGATAAGTTGGGTTGATCCACCGCCATCAAAATTCATTGCATCGTAGCAGCCAATATATCTTAAAAATTCGGCCAATTCAGGTAAATTAACACCATATGGGTCATTTTCTTCGACATTATTTTTAGAATTGTAACGTAAACTCTCGATTGAACATAATATTATATTATGTTCATCTATGACACCAATTGACGTTCTAGGGATGTTAGTTGTTTGTGCTCCGTTTGTGTTTTCTTCAGTAACTGTAGGAGCAATTTCCCCATTTTCAACAAGAGATTGTCTACCCCCAATTATTGTTGAATAATATTTAAAAGTTTCATCGGCGCTTGTAACGCTAAACCCTAATTTTGTACCAGTTTTGATTTCTAGAGTTTCATTAGAAATAACATAAAAATATTCATCACAATCATTAATGGTTTTGTTTCCATCTAACTTTTGACTGGTTACTTGACTAACAAGACCATTAGTAATAACAGAATCATTATTTTCGTATTTTACCTTAATAATTTGTTGATCTTTTTTAAGGCTAACTCTTTGATTTTCTGTGATTAAAAGATAGTTGTTTGCATCAGTTAACTCGCTTTGATTTGTTATTACTTTATCAGCAAGTTCAACTTCTTTTCCACTTTCGTCAAGATAAACGATTATATTTGAAAGTTTGGATTTAATAACTTCTTCTTTGTCTTCACTTTGAATAATAGGTGATATTTTTGCAGTATCGCCGCTTATACCAATTAACATTGGCATACTTGCTGGAACGTCAGCACCAGCTTGTTCATGATCATAAATGCCATTATCATTATGAGAAGCTTTGATAACTACGTTATCATTTGCATAAGCATTAACGCTTGTTCCAACACCTGTTGCAAAGAAATCAGCATTAACAATAGCCATAGCTTTTTTGCCACTCTTTTCTTCATAATCTAACATTTGATCATAAGGAGTTGCGATCCCAGTTTCTGAATAATTAGATTCTAAACTAGCTTTTGTTAAATCAACTTCAATTATATGAGCAGCAACTTGATGATCATTATTTAAATTAAATGTATAGGTTAAATGATTGACCCCATCCCCAAGAGTTTCTTCACTGGCTACTTTTAAAGTGTCTTCTTTAAAAAGAGTTGGGGTAAAATCTGGTAAAGTTTCAGGATAGGTTTTGTTTTCACCCGGATTTGGATCATCAAAAATTGAAGTTTCTTCAATTGGCTTTTCAGGTTCATCTTTTAAAGTAGTTTTAACTTCAATTGAGACATCTTTATTACCCATTGTAAAGGTGTAATTATCTCCATTTTTAAGTAAAACTACTCCATCTTTTAAAACACTATTAAGTTCATAATTTGTGTCTACAATTGAAACAGTGAATTCAACTTTTTCGCCTTCTAAATAACCATCACTTTTCAGGCCTTCAACTTTATAAATGGCATCATTTGCGGTGTAGTTAACTTTATATCTTGTAGTATCTTGAATCTCTTCATTGCCACAAGAAGAAAGTGAAACTGCCCCAAAAGATAAGACACTAGTCAAAGCTAAAGCAAATAAAAATTTATGCTTCATATATTCATTTCCTCCAATTTTAAAAAGTTTATATATCCCAGGGCACTACCAAAACGATGTCCTGATAATAGATATTGTTTAAGGCCTCTTTGTAATCTTGTATCTTCTTTTAAAGAGGCAATATCTGGATTTTTAGTTTTAAAAATCCGTTGTAAATAACTTGTACCCTCGTAATTAACCTTGCAAATCTTAAATATTTTTTGAAAATTCAAAATATTTGAAGGTGATTTTAAAAAGTATTTCATATTAGGCATTAATAGATAACTATAACAAGAATAGGAATAATTTTTAGTTTCCTTGAAATATTTTGAAAAGAACTTTTTAGCCTTAGAAATTGATGTTAAGACTTTTTGAATAGATAAATTTGCATCACTAGGAATATGAAGAGAAATTTCTCTTTCTTCATTTTTGATTTCATATTCTAATTCACCGATTCTAAATAAATTGACATTTAATTGATGATGTAACCAGTAGAAACGATCAAACTTATATTTTCCATAGAGTTCATAACTTTCCTCAATGAATCTAGAAAAACATTTAAATGTATCGATATAAATCTTTTCACTAATACCAATATCTTTATAATCTTTTTGTGTTTCTAAAGCACATAAAAGTTCTAGCCCTAAAAGTTTAAAACCGTCTTCATCATTTAATTCATTTTGCAGTTTTGTAAAATCGGTTTTTGAATCTTTTAAAACACCAAAATACTTCTCTGGATTGTTAAAAATTGGGTCTGAGTTAAGTAAATCTTGCGTCTTGTTTTCAACCTCTTTATTTAAAACTATAGCTTTAGTTAAAGTTTCAAAATTATAGTTCATATTTATTTTTTCTTTCTCTTTAGAAGATATACTGCTAGACCGGCTCCTCCACCACAAACAGCAACTCCTCCTACAGAAAGACCAATAATTAATGGCATATTGTCTGGTTGATTTGGTTTTACTGGATCAGTTGGTTCAATTGGCTCATCAGGAGTTTCTTCCGAAGCTTTTAAAGTGACTGTATCAGAAAATACTACAGCTCTATATCTTGGAGTTGAATTTGGACCAACAAATTGAGCTTGTAAAATAGCACTATATGTTCCATCTTCATTCTTTTCAGTAATTATGGCACTTGCTTCTAAGGTATCTTCACTTACCTCGCCTTTATAATTAACATAGTTAACATTAAACTTTTGTTCTTCTAAAGGTTTGGTAGGATCAAAGGTATACGTTTCATCTTCAATAGGCACAATTTTTTTAGCATAATCACCTAAAACATCAGCATGGTCGGTTGTTAATCCACTAATTCCGTTTTGTGCACCAGTATATAAAGAACTCACTTGGTCAAATGTCCAATAAAAACTAGTAAAACCTCTTTCAGCTAAATTGAAATCGTATTCTTTAGTAAAAATTCCTCTATTGAAGTCACTTGAGAAATTAAACATATTAAGGTTAACAACACCATCTGAAGTTGTTTTAGTAAACATTGATTCAGTATAGTTATTTAAGGTCGCACAAGGCACTTCAGGCATTAATTGTTTGCATAACTTTAGTTGAGCTTCTGTAAATGAAATAAAGACAACTTGATCATACATGTTGTATTCATCCATGTATTCTTTTAAAACTGTGACAGTTTCTGGATTAGCATCTTTAATTTCGACAATAATTATTTTTCCATTTCCTTTAAATTCTTTAAAAACATCATCTAAAAACGGAATAGGTACTCCTTCATTATCACCTTGCAAATTTCTATATTTAGTAATTTTAAACTCTTTTAATTCATCACTAGTTTTATCAGCAACTTGACCAGTGCCATTAGTAGCAATACTTAAATCAGTATCATGCATGACTACTAGCTTTTTATCTTTAGTAATCATGATATCAGTTTCGATATGAGTAGCCCCCATTTCATAGGCCATACGATAACCTTCCATTGAATTTTCATAACTTTGATAAGGCAAGCCACGATGACCAATATTAAATGGAACACGGTTCATGTTATATTTAGCATTATCTGTATTTTCGAATACTTTAAAAGTATCTAAAGCTTCACTTACATTTTCTGTAATGATTCCATAAACTCCATCGGTAACTAAACGAACAATATTAATATCTGAATAATCAGCAACATTAACCCATACCGATTTAAAGCGCGATTCGATGTAGCGAATATTTTCTTCAGTAGCGAATTCTTGAGATAAAATTACAGTTGTTGCCCAGGAAGAATTAGTGACATTTACATAATCAACTAAAGGCGCTTCATCATTATTTGAATAATCTAAAATTCCTCTAATCTTTTGACCATTTCCATCATTTCTAACTTGTTTTAATAAAGTTGGATCAGAAGAACATACTGCCATATCTAACGGACAGAAAGTCTCATCTAAATATGTTTTTAAAGCTGTAGCAACATCTTCTGTGTCAAAATAAATTACTGGAAGCATCTTTTCTTTAATGTAAGTTTCATAAGCTTCTTTAAAACTAATTCCTAAGCTTTCTCCACTTTCATTAACTAATTCAATATCTTTATTAATTCTTAAAAGAATATTACTAGGTCTAGTTGCTTCATTTTCACTATAGCCTTTTAATTCATCTAAAGAATTAATAAAGGTATTAACGAAAACAGGAGACATAACATTTGTTTCATGTTTAGTCGTCTCGTTAAATGATTTTTCAATTACACGGCTATTAGCTTTTAAAACTGAATTATTAACACTTTTTAAGTTGAAAGTAGAATCTAGCTTATTAAGTGAAAATCCGGTACACAAAAACATTAAAAATGGTACAACAAAGAATTTAGATTTTTTCATAATATCTCCACAAATTAAAGTTATTTTTATTATATTTATTAAATTAAGATAGTTATATATAAGTGGCTTAAAATCTTAATAATTGCTAATTATTAATAAATAAACACTTACTTATTTAAGCCTTCTTTTTCGATAAATTTATAGATAGTATCATAACTTGTTCTATGACCAATTAAATCTGGGTGACCATTAGCACCAGTTTGATTGTTCATAAGTTGAATAGTAAAAGCACTATCTTCTCCATATTTCTCATTTAAATTTTTAGTTGCTTGCTTAATAGCTTTAATTAAAGCAGAATCAATTGAATGACACATATTATAAACAGAGATGACTTTACAATCTGGATTATTCTTAAAGATTGGCTCCATAATGATTGAATAGTTATTAATAAATTCTTCTATACCAGCATCTCTTTTTTCTTGAGTGATATCTTCTGCTAAATATCCGCCATGGTCATTACTACCTAAATTCATAACAACAATATCAGGAGAACATAAACTCATATCATAAGGGATAGTGCCTTCAACAGTATTATATTGGTCCATCATATCGACTCCATAAGGAGCTAATATTTCTGAAAGAGCTATACCACTACATGCGACAAAAGTTGGATCATAATCTAATTTATCAGCAAGCAATTGCGCATAAGTTAAACTGCCATCTTCATCTTGAGTTCTAAATATTTTAATTGATGGGTTGCCTAAATTACCATAACCACAAGTTAAAGAATCTCCATAAAATTCAATTTTTTTACGTGGAGAAGAATACTCTCGATGATAATAATCAACTTCTCCTTCAGTATTTAAAGCATATAAACCAAGTTTTGAAACACTTGCTTCATTAAGTTTTAATAATTTTAAAGTATGTTTACCTGGAGTTAAGTTTTCAAACAAAGTTACTGTTTGTTCGCCTGGTTGCAACTCAATCTTGGCATTTTCTTTTCCATCAATGTAAGTTTTTAAATATTGAGTAACATTGCCTCCAAGCATTTCGGAATATAAATCAAGTGTTAACTTATTAGTTTCACTTTTTACATCAACAAATAGTTCAAAGCCCGTACAGGTAAAGCCTAAATACATCGCTTCTTTACCATTAACCTCTTTTTTAATGTAACGCCCCAAATAACGTACTTCTTCATCATTTAATAAATCAAAATTTTCAATTTTAGTATCAGTATAAGTCACAGTATCATCTCCATTATTATCGCCATTATTATCTCCATCATTTTGATTTTGATTATCATCATCTATCGGAGGAGTTTGATTGGCGCAAGCTGTAACTGATAATGATAATAAAGCTGCAGCAAGCAAAAATATTTTTCTTTTCATAATAAATCCTCAAAGATATTCTAAATAATTAGATATAAATAAGTATATTTTTAAGGCCTAATTCTTAATAAATGATAATTTCTTCTTAAAGAAAAGTAGGGCGCACCCCTACTCTATTTTCTTTTTGTTTTCTCTATTTAATTTTTAAACTTGTTATCGATTGCCTTTAATTGAGTCATAAACATTTATTGCCATGAAAGAGACAATAGATAATATTGATATTATTGTTGATATAATTAAAACAATTAAATAACCTAAATAAATACTATCACTTGTTGAATAATAAACTGTTCGATAAATTGGAACAGAAACAACAAAGAAAGTTACGGCTATAGCTGAAGCAAATTCAAAATATGAAGTGTTATCGTAAGTCAAATTATCAGAAAAGGTGTATTTAACAAGGCAAGTAATAAGAGGTGTTATGACAACTAAAATCCAAGGTATAATTATAAAATTGACTCTTCCGGCAAAGCAAAAAATAATAAATTCACCAATTTCAACAATCGATAAAAAGATTAAAGCTGCATAAAAATTGTCAAACTTTTTATTATTTTGGTTCTTTCTAATAGTCACAAACAAAATAGGAGCAAAAAGAATTGAAATAGCTCCAAGCACCATAGTACAAATTGGAAAAAGAGTTGGGACAAAATCGGTTTGATGATAAAACATTGCGGAAAAGCCATTAGTCATAAAAAAGCACCCTAAAAAGATTAAACCAAAAATAATAAGGTTAGACTTTAAAACCTTTAAATCAAACTTAACGGAATTAATAATTCTTGTAATTAAATTTGTAGTAAATGAAATAGTTAATATACAAACAAGTATTAATACCAAATATTTCAAAACATATTCAGCACCTTCAAATTGCTGAGTAAACATGCGTGTGATTAGATATAAAATTACAAACAAAAAGCCTGCAAAAGTTAAGCCAATTGTAAAATATTGATCTAAAGTTGTTATCCTCTCTCTTCTTTTATAATAATCATAGATTAGGTTTATAGTGAAAAGAATGATTGGTATAAAAAATAATGCGAAAGGTAAAAAATAATTTTTGTTAACAAGATAAAACATTCCTTCAAGGAGTCCGGCAAACAATAAAAGACCAAAGAAGTAATTTTTAAGTTCAACATCTTTTGAATAAGAATTTATTACTATATCAATAATACTAATAGCAAGAGATGCTAGACCTAAAGTTATAAATAGATATATCTTTGCACTTCCGCCATATTGATTAATTGATGTTCCTATAAAAGCATAAACAATAAAAAGTATGCCTAAAGCGATAAAAGATATTACTTCACTTATATGTTCTGTTTTAAATTTCATGCTTATATCCCTTCTTCATTAATGTTTTACTAATATTTTATTCTCTAGTGCCTTCAAAGTTATCGATTAAATTTGGAACAGTAAAAGCTAACACCGAAATGGATGAAAAAAACGATAGAATAATAAACACTGTAAGATATATTGAAAGACAATCAAATGAGGCATAATTAATTACGCACCAAACAGTGCCAAAAATAACAAATATAATGATACAGACGTCAGATATTATTTCAAACCAAGCATAAACATCGCGTATTTTAGAAAACGTATATTTAACAAAAATTGTAATTAATGGAATAATCACAACTATTGACCAAGGAATAAACATTTCAATTTGTTGAGGTCCATAGAAAAACAAACAAATAATAAACTGAAATGATTGAATGGCAGTTAAAAAGATTAAAGTAATATCATAATCGTCAAAATCTTTGTTATTAAGGTTTTTCCTAATAATGAAATATAAAACTAAACCTAGAATTAAAGATATAACTCCTATTATAAAGCAAGACATATATCCAATAGATGGACTAAATGTTACTCCATCTCCAAAAAGCAATTCATAGTTTAAGGCCATATGAAAAGCGCCTAAAAATATAAGAGTAAAAATTGAGCCAGACAATTTTAAAGATTTAAGATCAAATTTAAAATTTACAATTATGCAGAATACAAAATTTATTAAATAAGTAATAATAAAAGAACTTAAAATAGCCAATGCTAAAATACTTAAAACAAACTCGACACCACTATAATCGGAAGGCAAAATCTTAAATATTAAATATAGAATTTCTAATAATAACCCTGCAAAAGTTATTCCAATTATTAAATAATCATCAATTGTTTTTACTTTATTTTTGCATTTATAATGCTTATAGATAATGTTTAAAGCCAATATTACAAGCGTCAATAAATAGATTACAAAAGAAAGAATAAAAACGTTAGCAAATAATAAATAAGTTCCTTCAATTATTCCAGCTAAAGCAAAAATTCCCAAAATATGATTTTTAAAATCAATTTCTTCATCATATCTATTTATAACTAAATCCGTTATTCCGACTGTTAAAGAAAAAACTCCAAGACATATAAATAAAACAATTTTTGCATAATCTATATAATCTAAATTACCTGTACCAATAAAGGCAAAAATAATAAAGAATATGCCCAATAACACAAAAGAAGCTATTTCTAAAATATGTTTAATTTGATATTTCATCTTTTGACAATGCCTTTCTACGCTAACGGAATTCATTAAATATTTTAATCTTTATAACCTTTAAAGTTTATGGTCATTATAGGAATTACAATATTCAACGCTAGATTTTGTTAAGCGCTCCACTCCTAAGAAATGAATAAATAAAATCAATCCACTTCATGTATTAATAATAAATAAGTTAAAAGAAGTAAGCACTCTTTAATATAGAGATTAAATCTCTATTTCATGGAATAGACATTTGAACTATTGGAATAATTTCTTTCTGGTTTATTGCTAAAGTAAGCATAATTGTTATAAGCAGACGAATGATATTGCACTCCTGTTGATACTTCAAAATTATACTGAATTTCAAAAAGCATTTCGCTTTCTAAAAAATCAGAGTCATTAAACATGGAAAAAATATAATAGCTTTTAGTGTGATTGGAGATTTTGGTCGGATATTCGTAACTATATAGCCAAGTAGGCTCGCTATTAAATATATCTATTGAATAAAACAATTTAGGATTTCCTTTATTGTATGTTTTTGAATACGGAAAAACTGGATCTGCACCGTAACTTTTGTTGTTAAGTGAATAATTGTACTCAAAATCAAATCCATTTAAAAAGGAATAGCCTAATGGCAAAGTAATTTCATCATTTTTAGTAATTATGGAAGCTTCAGCATCGACTAAAGGAAATGTTTCGTCTCTAATTATTCTTCCACTTTCTACTTCTTTTTGATTAAAAGGCATACAATAGTCGCTTCCAGAGCTACAGTAATAAATAGTTTTAAAAAGAGTGTGAGGAACAATTGTGATTTGATTGTTAAAATTACGCCAATTTACAATATAATCACTATTATATTTGCTTGCTTCACATCCAGGAATGAAGTCAGTATCACTCTCTAAAATATAAAAAGATGAATTGTCGTTTAAACGATACTTCCATAAATAAGTACTTGCATTCACTAAAAAATAAGGTTTGTCAGTATAAGTGAAATAGTGAACCCCTAGCAGAGTAAATGGTTGTCTTGATAGATAATTGTATTTTTTATTTTCAATTTTCTTAAAAGTCTCGTTGAGAAAATTCGTAATTTCATAAGCTCTTATATTAATTTCTTCTGAAGTAGTCTTATATGCATATGATATAGAATTTTCACAATCATATACATACAAATCTGAATCATAAAGAAAATCATAAATTCTACTTTCGTCTGTTTCTCTAGTAACATGATATTCAGCATAAAGTTTGTTATAAGCTCTATCGAAATTAAGCCCATCAATTCCGGCAGAATCATTTCCATAAACCCTAAATTCTTCATTAACATCATCCACAGTACGAGGACCAGTAGATAGTTCGAAAGTATTACCCCGTATTGTAAACCAATAGGTATCAGGATATTCATTTCGATAAACCTCACAAGAACATAATGAAGCTAAAGAAATAATAGAAAAGATAAATTTATAGGTTTTCTTATTTTGCATATTGATTAAAAAATGAAATTACCTAAGCCAATCGTGACGAAAAATAAGATTGCATAAATTGTTGTTAATACAATACAAATAATCAAATTTCTTCGACGATAAAAACTAACTTGGCTTTTAGAAACAATAATAAAGTTAATTAAAAAGACTATTTGAGCCACAACACTAATAATACAAATTAAATCTTTAATAAGTTTAAATGTTTGAAAAATAGTAACATTAAAATAGGTGTTTCCATTTGCTATGTTATAACCAGAATTGTAGATAATAATTCCTAAAATCACAGCAAACATATTTATTAAAATATATTTAACGTAATTTAAAATTACTGTGTCATATACTAATTTAGAAGTATTAGGTTTAAGATCAACTTTTTGAAAAAACTCACTAACATCAATATCAAGAATTTTTGAAATTTCACGAAACATATCAAGATCTGGTAAACCTCTTCCAGTCTCCCATTTAGAAATTACTTTATCTGAAACATGCAATAAAGCACCAAGTTCTTTTTGAGTTAAACCTTTCTTTTTTCTTGCTTCTAAAATCTTATCACCAAAATTCATATTAACACTACCTTCAGCAAAGTAATTAACTAATAGCTTTGTCATTAGATAAATACTTTAAAATTAAATCCTACTCCTTAATCATAATAGATTTATTCTTCTACTTCACTCTATAAAAAGAAAAACCACTCTACAAAATAGAGAAATAACAAAAATGATAGTTAAAAATCTGTTTGAGCATCAACATTCCAAAAGAATAATTTAGTCATTTGAAATGTTAGTTTGCTATTTAAGCATAATAATAGAGTAATAAAAAACACTGAGAAATATACAAATAACCTTGCAAAACCTCAGTGTTTTATTGTTTTTAGTAAATAATAACTATGCGGCTTGACTCATTTCTTCTTTGTCGGCTGCAATAAGTTCATCAATTCCATCAATAATAGTTGAACCTATATCAGAGATTGTAACCGTCATTTCATAGTTATAAGTTTTACTTGTTCCTATAGCAATCTCATTGAACATAAAGACGCCTTTAAGCCCTTCATCGGAATAACTTATTTTTCCAGTAGTGTCTAAATCCCAACTATAGTCAAAGAATTGTAAGGCATAAGCCGAGTCAACAATACCCCATAAAGTAATAGGCAAAGAATAATCTGAATTATAGTAGTCTTTATCTCTAAAACCATTCATATCTTTAGTAGCATCATATAAAAGAGCAGACTTATCTTCACTAAGTGTTAAATTTGAATCTTCAACTTTAAATTCATCTCTTACGAAGTAAGTTAAATCAGCAGTATAAATCTTTTTATAATCGCCAACACCTAGATAACTATCAAAATAATCTGGATTTCCTCTTACGGCTTTACCATCTACAATGTTGTAGTCCCAAACACTTCCACCATATAAAGGCGAGTTATACGATCCTCCTTCATATGTTTGATTGTTGCCGTCAACTCCATACTTCCAATAGAAAGCATCATTAGTATATTTAATAAGATTGCCTTTAATAGCCATATCTTCATAAATATAGGATGCATCACTATTTTCTATACCATCTGAATCATTAACAATTTGTTGAGCAGTAACTTCACTACCATCACTATTAAAAAATTTACCAGTCCATTCCATAGTGTAGTTATAGCCTTCAGCCCAACTTATAAGCTTGTTTGCTAAATCCTTGGAAGACATTGTATAAATCTTAAATAGTTTTTGAACAGCGATTGTATCATTACTTTTGCTGGTTGCTTTGACAATAAAGCTGCCATCTTTATCTCCAGCTTTAAGTGTTCCATCTGCACTTATTGTTGCTAAATCATTATTTACAGACCACGTAACATTTTCTGGTCCACTTAATTTAATAGATTGACCTGGATAAAGAGTTGAGGTTTCTGCAGCAATTGGACTTAATTCAACAAATTCAGGTTTTTCTCCTTCACCTAAATCAGTTACTGGTGGTAAAAGTGGCTCACCACTTTCTTGTCCACAACTAGTAACACCAAAAGTACTAAGTGTCATTAATGCTGGGAAGACTAATAATTTAAGTTTTTTCATATAGAATCACCTCATTCGTACCATCCGCCACCTTCGTAAGTAAAAGTGACTTCTCCATTATTTACCTTATAGTCTATTTCAGTTGGCGGATAATCATATTCTGAAATTTCATCGCCTTCAACCTGAGTTAAGTTACTAAGAGTAATAGAGCTTGCTCCGATTGTAACATCGGCTGTAAATTTACCTGTCTGGGTTGAATATCCACTTACTGTATAATCAATTGAGACTTTCATAGAACCTGACGAATTATCAAAAGTCATCTTCATGCTATAATCACTATAATAGTCAGACCATGAAAGCTCGTAAATATTTCCATTAATTAAATCGGTAATATCAACAAATTCTATAAGATCATGTACATCACCATCATCATTTATTGATAATTTATCAAACTCAAAATTATCATTTAAATTAATAGTTAAGTTTGTTGGAACTTCAGTAGCTTCCATGTTGCCACTTGTCTTCTGTAGATTTGATAAAACTATGAATGATAAATTTTGTTTAACATCAGCTGTAAAAGTTCCGTTTGTAACAGTAGTGTCACCCCAATAAGGTTCTGTCGTTATAGTAAAAGAAACTTCCGCCGTCATATTATTAATATCGCCACCAAAACTAATTTTGAAATCATATGATGTTGTATCATAACCATAATCTGACCAACTTGTTGAGTAAGTTTTTCCTGCAATATTAGATAGAACACTTGGTACTTCTTTTACCTCTATAGTTTTTTCAGCGGAAATGTTTTCATTGTCTAGTGAAATTGCTTTCACCTTTACTGTACCAGCATTAGGGCCAGAAATTAAATAGTAGTCAGTACCATAACCATATCTGCCTGGTCTCTCGTCTATATAAGCTCCACCAGTAGTATCTTCGATAACTTCGAATTTTACTTCATCATTACGAATTCCTTCCGAAGGAGTAACGCTAGCGCTCAACAAAAGAGAATTTCCAACAAGCATTGTGTCAGCTAAACTTTCATCAAAAGAGACGGATTCTACAGGCTTATAAGTTGATTTAATGGTGATTTCTTTTGTAACATTCTTACTCTTTAAAGTAATAGTTGTTTCTCCTTCACCAATTACATCAAAATAGAAGCCACCACTAGAAGTGGTTGAAATTGCTCCTATAGTATCGCCTTCAGAGCTTGTCTCAATCTTATCGATATCTTGCATTGCTTCTTTTGGCATAGCATCGTTTATGCTTATATAAACTGTATCATCAACACTAACATTGTATTTACCTTCATTATCAGCTTGAACTTTGCTTTCTTCAGTAAAATCTCTAGAAAGATAAACTTCAGGTTTAAAATCAGTAAAGAAGTAATCATTGATATCAAAATAATTATTTTGATCACTACCTTTTTCACCATAGGTTAATGAAATTTCATACTTTTCAAAATCGTATGGAGTTTCGCTAGTAACTTCAATATTTTCTTCAGTTAAACCTTTATAATCTTTTCTTTCATAAGTTGCACTTTGTAAGTCGCCATAAAAGTTAAACTTAAAGTAAAGATGAATATCAAAAGAATATGGATCGCCTAACCAATCAGTACCTTTAATCTTTGTGACGATGTCCCATTCATTACCAAATGTACTTGTTACTATTGTTGAGGATGCAAATGGGTCATAATCATCATCTTCATCATAGACACTACCATCACCAAATACTTTTTGATATAAGAAATCAGTTACACCACTATATTGACCTTCAGTTAATGAAAATTCGATGCCACCAAAAGTATTAACCATTGTTTCATATTCTTCACGGTTATCACTGGTTATTTTTGTTGTGTCGCCATTATCAGGAACTTTTGTTTCACTTCCATTACGATATAAAGAGTAGAATGTATCTTCAAAAATCGTACGATAATAACGAGAAGTATCGCCTTTTTCAGTAGTTACTGTAGTAACAGAATGATTATCGTTATAGACTTCAAAATCATATGTTGTTTTACTAGAACTAGTTTCTTCCATAGCTTTAGTTTCTACTACAAGTTGAGTTTTATTAGTGTTCTTCTTTTCACTTTCAATCGATGCTTTAAGACTATTTTTAAGTGTTTCAATCGAAAGTTCATTTTTACTTACAACTCTAAAATAGATAATTTCATAAGTATCAGGATTACTCTTTAAAGATACTTTAATACCTACATCACTTCCATAAATCTCTTTACCTTTAACAACACCTTCTTGAGTTACCTCAATATAAGCATCATCTCCAATTGTGACTTCATAAATCAAATCGTCATAGCTTCCTTCAGGAGTAAACCTTGTTTGAATTTGATATTCTTGACCGACAACAATGTAATAAGATTCACGATAAGTACTATTTGTTTTGACCCAATCATCTGGAATAATAAATTCAATACCTTCTGCAGATGAAGCAACTTCAATTGTAATTCTGTTAAGACCTTCTATAACTTCAAAAGTAAAAACGTTCTCTTCGCTTGATTCAATTATTGGTTGATCATTTAATAGGACCGACTTAACAGTAAAGTTAGCATCAGGTGTAACTTTTATTGTAATTTTTTCACCGACCGCTACATACTCATCTAATTTATCTATTTCAAATGTTGCATGCTCAGGATCTGCACTAAGTCGAATTAAGCCTTGACCTGGATTAGTTAAAGTAAAACTACCGCTAATGTAATTCTTGCCTTCTTGAACAGTAAACGAATAAGCATCACCTTCAGGCGATAATACTGTATCATTAAGTTTTACTTCATTAACTTTATAGCATTCATCCTGAGGACTAACTTCAAGAAGAATTTTTGTACCTACAGGTTGTCTTCTATTTTCTTCTTTTAAGATAGTTCCATCTTCAAGCTTAGCAACTATTGTTCCATTTGTAACACTTTCTTCTTGGACAACAACGCTACCATAAATAATACTAGGATCTAAAACTTTAAAGGTAACATTAACTTCATGCGTCCCACTAGTAACAACAAATGTATTTGAAGTTAATTCTGTATTATCTAAATAATACTTATCAACTTCATATCCATCATTAGGAATAGCGATGATTTCAATAGTTTCACCAACTTTGACTTCACCAATGCGCGAAAGTGTAACTGAACCATTACTTATTCCTTCTTTTATAGTTACAGTTGCTGTTTCTACTTCAGTTCCTTTTGTTTTTAAAGAAACTGTAATTGCTACATCCTCATTACCAATTTTAAAAGCATAACCGCTATCACTTGTTGGAGTTAACTTAGTATCTCCAGCTTTAACTTCATCGACTGTTTTTGTTGAATCAGATACATTAATATTGAATGTAACTGTTTCTCCATAAGAGTAACCTTCTTCTTTTAAACCACTAACTGTGAATCCTTCACCTTCAGTTACTGTGACTTGATGTTTTTCACTTGTTACAGTTGAAGAATCACAAGAAGTGAGTGTAGTAAGGCTACCAAAGCCTAGCATTGCTACAAGGCTTAAAGCAAAAATTATTTTTCGTTTCATAACCTTCCTCATTGACAATTCAATATATTGTTTTTTGTTAAAAATAAAAAAGAATTGTCCTTAAAATTTATTTACTAACACTATATTAATAAAAAGAAAGGTATAAGTAAATCTTAGTACACAAAAATGTCAAAAATATGATAATTATCGTTAATTTTAATATTTATAAACTTCGCAAAAAAGTAACAGTTATCTAAATAAAATAACACTCCCAATAAGATAGGTATAGCTATAACCGTTATAATTTGTTCACACTAAAATTGGCTTAAACTTAATAAGTCAAACTAAATTAAAGATGTAACCCCTTCAGAGATTATTTCTTTAAGTAGATAAAAGAATTATTTAATAACTAGTGTTTTTGTCTAGCTTCAACAAGGACAAAACTTTTAATTCGAGCTGAGTATTTTAACTCAAAACGAGTATTTTCCTTAATGAACTCCTTAATGTCTTTGATGTAACGAAAACAAGTTCTCTTAGAGCATCCTGTTATCTTTACAAGGTCATTAGTATTAAATCTTTCTTTCTTAATTACCATCTTGAAGATGGTTAAAACTGCAATATTTGTCTTCATACCTATAAAGACAACTTAAGGGTGTAAAATATTTCACATTATTTCAAAATTTTTAAAAAACTTTTTTCGAAATCATTTTTTACTCAAAAATGTTCAAAAAAATGATATAAATGGTATTTTTTGAAACTAAACAATTTGTATCTCAAAGGTTGTAGGTGCATTAAAAGTGTAAGTATCACTTACGCCGCCTGCTTCATAGACACATGCTGTCAAACTATATTCATGTATGCCAGTTGTTGCTATAGGATCTAAACTAACAAAGTAAGTTTCACCAACCCCTTCTTTAGTGGCATCATATTGTTTGCCATCAATAATAAATCCTTTAATTGTCACCAAACTAATATTATTAATAGTTACACGTATTGGAATACTCGTATTAGCATTAGCTGTACCATTACTAGTAACTTCTTTAATAGATAAACTAATTGATTCAGTTTCAAAAGTATCTGTCGCGACTAATTCAACACTGCCATCACCTTCATGGAGATCATAAGTATAAATGACTCTAAGTTCGTAGTTAGATGAAGCGGTTAAATTAGTAAATATCTCAGTCTCAGTTTGAGAACTACGATAAAGTTCTCCTTCTCTATATAGTTCAATTCGAGAGAAGGTTGCTATATCATCAGGATCATTAATCGTATAGCGAAAATCAACTGTAGCCCCAGTAACATTAGCAAAATCAATTGTTAAAGTAGGAACTGTATATTTTAAGGTAGTAAATGTTTGAGTGGTTTTATATGCGTGCTCACCACTTACTGAAAAAGTAAATTCAACTTTATAAGTTGTATTTGCTAATAAATCAGAAATGTTAAATTCACTTTCTTGTGTCGTTACATCTTTAATTAATTCATCCACTACACTTAATAACCTAATTGAATCAACTGAAACATTTTGAGCTTTATTAACTACAGAAATATCAGCACTAATAAAGCTAGGAGTAATGCTTATTTCATCAAAATATTTACTTGTTGAAAAATCATGAGTAAAGATTTTTTCTTCTTCTTTTACTTCCCCGTTATCTACAACATCAGAAATAATTTCAAGATGATATTCGCTGTTATATAAGAGGTTATCAAAAGAGATACTTATTTCATTTTCTTTATTAATACTTTGTGATTCAACAACAGTATCATTACGATATAATACTGCTCTCATGTTAACAAGCATGTCATAATTATCTTCAATTTTAAAAGAAAAGCTTGCAGAATCAGTATATATTTCACTATTTTCAAAAGTAAAAGTATACTCATGTTCTTCAACTGGAGGTGGAGTTGGATCTGAACTTGGTGAAAGAGTTAAGCTTGTTTCACCTTTTATCATAACTGGTTTAGAAACTCCTTCATCAAGATAAGTAATATTTCCAACTTCATAATTTAAGGTAACGTCTTGCATTTTTCCAACTTTTACATAAATATGTGTTGAAGATGAACCTTCTAAATAATTCGCGGTTGTATAAGTTACACTTCCGCCTTCTTTTTCACTAACGGTGAAAGAATTAATTTCAAACTCATCAGGATTTTCAAATGCTAAATCTAAAATGATATCAGTATCTTTATCAAGGGTTGCATCACTTTCAGAAGTTGAATCTAACTCTTCAGCAAGATGAATATGGTTAAGTGAATTTACTTCTTCACTTGGTACTTCTTTTAAACTAACGCCAAGAAATATAGGAGGTTTTTTTACATCAGGTAAATCAGGTTCACCTCCTAGTTGAGGTAATAATATTCCTAAAGCTACACCAGCCACAAGAACAACTGCCCCGCAAGTTGCTAAAGAATATTTAAAGGCTCTAGTTGATGTAAAATCAAGTAAGCGATCTAAAAGAGATGGCTTACTTTCAAGCATCACTATATGACGTTTTTCAATTTCTTCTTTAATGTTATCGTATCTATTTTCAATTTTTGGATTAGAAAGGAGTTCTTCTTTAAATTTATTTTCATTAAATTGCATCTAAAGAACCTCCTTTCTCAGCAAAGTAATTTTGAAGTTTCTTAATTATACGATTGTATTTAGTGATAATGGTATTCAAATTTGCATTATACATTGCAGCAATCTCGTTAAACGCATATCCTTGAACGATATGAAGTAAAAGGATATCGCAATCTTCTTCTTTGACTTTAATTTCATTTAACAAGACGGCAAATATAATATTAACGTCAATCTTTTGCTCTTTGGTATCACTTGCATAATTTAAACCATCATCATATTCTAAGTCTTCTTTTTTAGTCTTGATGTAGTTTAAAGCAATATTACGAGCAATAGTGAAAAGAAAAGTTAAACATGATTTATCTTCTCTTACTCGTTTTGCATTTCGATAAAACTCAATATATACTTCTTGAGAAAGGTCGTTCGCAAAATCAGGATTTTTAACATAGGAAAGTAATTTATAGTAAACACTTTTATAAGTCTTAAAATAAAAAAGATTAAAAGCTTTTTCACTGCCATCTTTTAAAGACTTGAATATATCAACAATATTATTATCCATTGTCAAATAAGTGGAATCTCCACTACTGACATTTTCAAAATGTTCAGAATTTAAAATCAAGGAGTCTTGAAATTTAATTCTATCATTTTGAAGATTGAACATATCTTCAATCTTTTCAATATATTCTTGCTTTTTAATTTTATAAGTCCCAAACACCATATCAATATTAATTAATGGGTTAATAAAAATCAATGACACTTATGTGTCACAGTAATAACTCTCCTCCCCTAATTCTTGCACACATTTTATTAATTTTTAGCACGAAATGAGCAAAAAATAAAGGAAATCGATAATTTTTATTGCACATGCACATTTGATAATGATTCTCAATAACAAAATAAGACGCTAAAAGTTTTCATTAAACTTTTAAAGTTTAAACGTAAAAATATATGGATTAATCAAAATTTTACACTCTAAATGAAAGTTTTCAGAAAAGGCGTTATTTACTTTTCAAACAAAAACTAATCTTTAACTTTATTTGGAAGCTTGTGCCACGAAATCTTTGCACCTGGATATCTCATCTCCATTAATTTTTTAGCACTTGTTTGATCATTAGCAACGACTCTTTCTGTTGTTCTGATACCATTAACAGAAAATGTTCCTTCATAAGTATTTGGCATAATTATCTCCTTTTTCTTACTACCTTTACTATTAACCTACTTTGTCTTTTTGGCAACTAAATAGCATAATGAAGGTAAATATTGGCATTACAGCAATTAGTAAATCAACTTTTAGTGAAGCTTTAAATTTGATATTTTCAATATCAAAATTTATGTAAAATTTTTAGAAATATGTTGCCATATTTCTGACCATTAATTAAAACAATGCTATTATCTTGTTTTTTAAGGCCACAACTGTAAAAAAATCGATAACAATCGTATTTTAAAATTGCCATTTGCAAAAACTTAGGTTTTCAAAGTGCTGATATTTGCAAAAACTTAGGTTTTTAAAATGTCGATATTTGCAAAAAGTTAGGTTTTTTCAAGTCGAGTAAATTTAAAACAATTGAGATAGAACTGCAGAAAGCTAAAATAGTAGAAACAAATTAATTTCAGTTAAAAATTTCAATCTAAAACTCAAAACAACTCTTTCTTGTATTTAATTGAATCTTTTTCGTTAATTTCTCTAATAACTCTACAAGGATTACCACAAGCTAAGGAATGAGGTGGAATATTTCTAGTGACAACGCTACCTGCTCCGATAACACATCCTTCACCAATTGTTACTCCACCAACTATGGTGACATTGCCACAAATCCAAGTATTGCTACCAATTGTAATAGGTTTAGCGTATTCTTGATCAGTTTGTACGCCATCTTTTCTAATATAAGGATTTCTTTCTTCATACATAAAAGGATGCATTGGAGTAAGAATTGAAACATTTGGTCCTAAAAAAACATTGTCACCTATTGTAACTTTTGCACAATCTAAACAAGTAAAGTTAAAATTAGCGTAAAAGTTTTTACCAGCTGTAATATTTAAACCATAGTCAAAAAATATTGGCCCTTGTAAATAAGTTCCTTCTTTTCGATTTGGCATTAATTCATTTAATATTTTTTCTCTTTTTTCAGTCTCTTCTTCAAAAGTATTGTTATATTCTTGAACAAGATGATGAGCTTTATTTCTAACTTTATATAAATCTTCAACGTTTGGATCATAGATTTTTCCAATACTCATTTTCTCAAATTCAGTCATTGTTGTTTTCTCCTAAACTGGTAATATTTTAGCAACTCAGGACGCAAATTCAATGTCGTTATAGAAGGATTTTGTGGGAATATTGTAGATAAAAAATCTCAAATATAACGTTTGTATTTAAGTAAAAACAATGCAAAACCTAAACATTTTAATTTCAAATTAAATATTGAGCATTGTGTATAATACTAGAAAGTTTTATGTCTCTTGATAAGCAATGAGGTTAAAGTTATTTAAAAAGTATTGGTATAACATTAAGCGTGATTTGTAGTCACAATCACGTATCCATACTCATTTATATAGCATACATTTTAGTTATTCTTTTGATTATCGTCCTTTTTATATTCAACAATTTTCCATTGACCGTTTTTATCTGAACCAACTCTATAAATTACTTTCTTACTTTTAAGTGAGTTAAGCACTCTTGCAACTGTACGGAGAGATAAATTGGTTTGCTTGCATATATTATTACGCGTAACCTTTCCATCAAGAGAAATTATATTTAATATTAATTGTTCTGACTTAGATAATTCGAACTCATTTACAGTGCCATTTACAGTGTCATTTACAGTGCCATTTACAGTGTCATTTACAGTGTCATTTACAGTGCCATTTACAGTGCCATTTGCATTCTTTTTTATCGTAGCATCTTTTTTAAAACCTTTTTTGTCGAAAGGTATAACAACAGTAATTGTATTTGCGGAAAATTTATAGGCACTTTCACCATACACTTTCACAACTTCAGGTACACCATGTCCAGAACGTTCGACAATTCGGCAAGATTTAAAAATATCCATTAAATCAGGATTAACCGGTTTAGAAATACCAGATAAAAATTCATCCTTGGAAAGACCATAAGGAAGACCTCCCTGAGATTCGATTTCCATACGATCTTCAAAAATATAAATTTGAGGGGAAATATGAGATTCCCATAAATTATGCACGCAAGCGTTAATCCGTGCTTCTTCAAATGCTTTATTATCAAACATTCTTTTTTCTTTTCGAGGTCTTGAACTAACATCAATATATGTCGGATTAATTGCTTCGCAGTAATTTATTACATCTATATAAGATTGAATAAGAGACTTATTACCATATTCATTTCTCATAAGATATTCAGTCTTATCTTTGCCTTTAAAAACGCAAACAGCTATAGAAACTCTGTTTTCGTCGGATAAAAGTTCTGCTAATAAATTGAAATTCCCATCTTTTGTAACAAGATTAAAGTTGCTCAAAAAAGTTCTATCATTAATATGAACATCGTTAGAACGCAATTTATCTCTTAATGTGTCAAATTTTAAATCATTTTTATTAACTGGAATTTCACTTAATAAAACGCGCTTATAGCTTAAAGAAGACATAAATTGTCTTTCAATTTCCTCTTCACTCATTGGAACAGAAGACGTTCCATCACGATAAAAGCAACCTGTAGCGCTCCTTCCCTCTTTTTTATGTAATAAAGTTTTGAGCCTTTTTTAATTTTAATAATGATTATTATCTTTTCATTCTCAAAAAATGATTCAATTTCGCACAATCCCTCTGTTGATGGGAGAATTTGGTCTCTAATAATTTGCCTTACTTCTCTCATTGTCTTGTCAACGTTATCAACACCAATAACGTTTCCTTTATCATCTACACCGATATAAATAGTTCCATTACGCGTGTTTAAAAAAGCAACAACTTCTTTTGCAAAGTCTTTGTTTAAAATTCTCTTTAGTTCGACAGACTCTGTTTCTTGAAATTTCACCGCAAAACACCAACTTTCTTAAAGTAATTTAATTATACTTAAAAATGCATGTTTTATCTATGTTTAAAAAATAATTCTTGTCAGCACATCTATGTCAAAATTCGCTATACTTATCTAACAAAACATAAATAAAGTCATAACTAATATAAGGTTTTAAAACCACAACTGATCAATAATAACAAATTTATTTTTTTACGATTAAATGCGAATAAATTCTCGACATACAAGCAGATATTTGCCATTGTTTAAGGGCTTTTTACAAATAAGATATTTAATTATCTCTTTCATCAGTTTTGTGATTAGCAAGTCAAAACTATGACAAAATTGGACTCTCCCCCCTTTAATGTCCATATTTGTTCGATGAAGTTGTAAAAAGCCTTGTTAAAAATATTAAAGATAGACTCTTTAACTAAATAGATATATTTCTCTACCATTAATTTTAATGTTTTAACTCACTTTAAAATATAAATGCATGTAAGTGGTAATTAACTCATAAACATGTAAGAATTAAATAACAAAGGAGATAAAAAAATATGTTAAATAAAAAAGTTGCCGAGTTGATGGTTAATCAAGTTAATAAAGAGTTATACTCTTCTTATTTATATCTAGCAATTGCTAATTATTATGCTGAAGAAGGATTAAATGGTTTTGCTTCTTGGTTTAAAAAACAAGCTCAGGAAGAAAGTGAACATGCTGATAAATTCATGGAATATCTTCATGATAATGATGAAAAAGTAGCTCTTGAAACAATTGAAGCTTATAAAGCTAGTTTTAAGGATTTCAAAGAACCACTTACTCTTCAATTAAGCCATGAAAAATATGTTACATCTTTAATTAACGATATCTATGCTGCCGCTATTGAAGCTAAAGATTATCGCTCAGTTAATTTCTTAAATTGGTTTATTACCGAACAAGCCGAAGAAGAAAAAACTGCCGCTGATTTACTTAAAGAATTTGAATTATTCGCTGTTGATTCTAAAGGCGTTTATGAATTAAGTGAAAAACTCGGCGCAAGAAGATAAATTTAAACTAGAGCATTAAATATCATCACCACTACTTGTGGTGATTTTATTTTGCGATAAAAGAAGAAAAAAACTAATAAAATCAGCAAACTCAACTTAAAATATAACTATTGCAACCTAAAATTTACATTTATAACGTCAAACTACATTGTTTATCGTCCTCTTTCAAACTAAAATTAAGTTGTTATCTGAAGGAGCTTAATATGAAAACTGGAGATAAAATAGCAAAATTAAGAAAACAAAATAATTTAACTCAAGATCAATTAGCTAGTTTACTTAAAGTATCTCGTCAATCTGTTTCAAAATGGGAGAGCAATATTACATATCCTGAAACTGATAAAATTATTCGAATTAGTCAAATCTTTGATTGCTCAATTGATTATTTATTAAACGATAAGATTGAAGATCCTCAAGCTAAACAAATTAAACCAGATGTTAACTCAGTTCAAGAGCAAGTAATTAGTCAAAATGTGACAAGTCAAGAAAGTGAAGTTAAAAAGGAAAGATGTTTTGTCTTAACTATAAATAGACTTCTATTAATGATTATTGTTTTACTTTCTTTCATAGCTTTCTTTTTACAGTTTGCTCCATTTGTTCAAGGAAGTATACATCAAGATGGCATATGGACAATTAATATTCAGTATAATTGCTTTGAATCTATCTCAATGATTGCAGATCAAACAATGGTTTGTCCATTTTTTATAATCATCACTTCTTTAGCAAACTTCATTTTACCTATAGTTTCATTATTTGTAACTAAAGCTAGTAAAAAAATAAATATAGCTTTACTAGTAACATCTTCCGCTACATTTATTTTTACCTTCTTCCTTTATATTGAAGCTATGACTAGACTAAGCGGCTCTAATAGCTCAGTTAACACATTTCAAGGTGGGACTTTCTTCTTTGATTTATTCGTCTTGGTAATAATTGGATTATCAATTGCTGCTATTTATCTAGAATCACACAACAAAAATAAAGTGCTTCACGTATTTAAAAAATAGGAGTTTACAAGAAAAACTCTGCAAAACTCCTATTTTTATTTAATTTGATATATTAATCTTTGATAATTTTTAACTCAGCATTATTTAATGCTTCTTCTAAAAGAGGTTCAAAGTCAAACTTCTTTTCAATTTCATAACACTCTTCTAGTTTTGGAGAAGTTTTAGGTCTTACCGGAGCAAAGATTGTACAACAATCTTCATAAGGTCGAATTGAAATATCATAAGTTCCAATCTCTTCACTTATTTTAATAATATCAACTTTATCATAAGTACAAAGTGGTCTTAAAACTGGCATGTTAGTGACTTCATTAATGACATTTAAAGAGTCAATGGTCTGAGAAGCGACTTGCCCTATACTTTCTCCATTTGCTAAGCAATTTATTTTTAATCGTTTAGCAAGACGACTTGCTAAACGATACATCATTCTTCTCATGATGGTAATTGGATATCCTTCTGGAGAAATTTCATAAATCTTTTCTTGAATCTTGGTAAAAGGAATTACATATAATCTGATTCGAGTTTGATATTTAGTAAGTTTATGTAAAATATCTTCAAGTTTATCGATAACACCACTATTAGTATATGGAGGAGAAGCATAGTGAATACAAGTTATATCAACTCCTCTTTTTAAAAGAAGATAAGCTGCAACTGGAGAATCAATTCCTCCGCTTAACATCACTAAAGATTTACCAATAGTTCCACTTGGATAACCACCCATTCCTTTAATCGTTTCAGTAAATAAATAAGCACCATCTTCTCTAATCTCAATATCAAGTAAAGTATCTGGATGATGGACATCAACTTTTTTATCAGTATTTTTTAAGATTACTGTAGCGACTTTTCGATTGATTTCATCACTTATATAAGGATAAGATTTATCAATTCGCTTAGTCCTTATTTTAAAAGTTTTTCCATTTTCTTTTTTAAGAATATCTAAAGAAACATTTAAAATATTATCTAAATCTTGATCAATTTTTAAGGCTAAAGAAAATGAATACATTCCAGATATATCTTTAAGTTTATTTACAAGATCATCAATTTCATTTTTTAAATTTAAATAGATATGATCATGACGAATAATCATTTCATAATCGTTTTCATTATCTTTTAAACTATGTCTAATTGATCTAGCTAATGAATTAATAAAGTCTCTTTTATTTTTGCCTTTGGTTGACATCTCGCCAAAGCGAACAATAATTGTGTTATATTTCATATTTATCCCCTAACTGTTCTTAAAATGTTTTTTAATACTTCGATAAAAGTTCTACATTCTTCAATTGTATTATCTTTTCCTAAAGAAAGACGAATTGAATTACTAGCTTCATGCATTGATTTATTGGCGGCTAGTAAAACATATGAAGCTCCTTCTTTTTTAGAGTTACAAGCCGAAACACTAGAAACATAAATTTCTTTATTAGATAATGCTTCAACTACCACACTAGCTTTTTTTGTTTTTAAAGAAAAATTAACAATAAAGGGCGAAGAATTATTAGGGTAGTTATTAATCACTACTTCATCGATTTTTTGTAGGTTTTCAATTAAAAAAGCCTGCATTTCTTTACTCTTTTTATAAAATTCATCAAAGTGTTCAATAATAAAATTTAAAGAAGCGTTAAAAGAAACAATTGAAGGATAATCATAAGTTCCACTTCTTAATCCATTCTCTTGACCGCCTCCATGAATTAAAGGAGTAAGCATAATCTTTTTCTTTTTAACCAATGCTCCAATTCCTTTAAGTCCATAAATTTTATGAGCACTAATTGTAAACATATCAGGAAGTGTATAATCAAATTTTTCTTTTCCAAGAGTTTGAGCAAGATCAGAATGTAAAACACATTTTGGGTAGTCTTTAATAACTTCTTTAATCTCTTTAATATTTAAAACATTACCAAGCTCATTATTAACACCCATTATTGAAACTAATATAGTTTGATTATCAATGGCTTTTTTAAATTCATCAATATCAATTTTTCCTTCGCTATTAATATTTAAATAGGTAACTTGAAAGCCTTGAGTTTCTAAATATTTAAAAACTTCTAAAACTGACTCATGTTCAATTTTAGTAGTAATTAATTTTCGACCACGACCCTTATTTTTCAAGGCATAACCAACAAGCGCTAAATTGTTTGATTCACTAGCACCACTTGTAAAAATTACTTCATAATTATTATCAAGTTTAAGCTTTTTAAGAAAGTTCTCTTTAATTCGATTAATATCGTTAAAAAGTTTCATGCCTGGAGCATGAATTGAACTTGGATTATAATAGCTTTCTTTTGCGGCTATTAAAAAAGCATCAAGACATTTATCAATTGGTCTTGTTGAACTAGCGTTATCAAAATAGATCATTGTTTGTCCCTAAAATTTAATTTTTCGAGTGCTTGTTCACTAATATCATAAGCACTCTTAAAGTCTCCACTTAAATATAATGTTTCTGCTTGTGAGATTAAGTTATTAATTTCTGCAAACTTCATACGATCACGATTAACAAGAAGAATATCTTCACTTGCTAAACGTTTATAATTATCTAAATCTTGAATCTCTTTTACAAGATTATTTGTTTTATCATTTAATTCTCTTTGATATTGGTTAACTTGATTAACGTCAATTGGAACTTTTGCTAAAATCTTAGAAATATCATCAATTAAAGCATAGCAATCATCAAAACGATCTTTAAAGTAATCAACATATTTATCAACTTTAAAATCACGAATAATCTTTTCGTGTTCTTTTAATAAATCGTATTTTGTACGAATGTTTTTAAAGGCAGTTTCACTATCAGTTTTTAGTGAAATTAAATATTCATTATAAGAATTAATTCTTCCGCTAATTTCTCTTGTTCCATTTTCTAATAATCTTAATTTATCTAAAAGTTCACTATAAGGATATGGCTCAATATTTCGCATATATTGATCTAAACGACGTTTATCCTTACTAACTTCTTCAACTTTATTACGAATATTAGTTAATTCATTGGTGTGTTCTTCATCAATTATATAAATCTTTTTAAATCTAGTTATATTGTTATTAATCTTTACAAGTTCTTTATCGTAATTTAAGAACTCATTAATGACAGGGTCTTTCTTTTCGTTAAATTCAATAAAAGCATCTTCTTCTTTTTTAAATTTTTCAAATAGTTCATCAATTACTCGATTAATCTCTTCGGTTTCTTCTTTAATGTGCGAAACCGCTAGATTTTTAATATTGCTTCTTTCAGTATCAAGCGCTTCATCAATTTGACTTACAAGCACTTCAACTTGTAAATGAGTTAAAGGTTTACCTTCTTTCATAATGCGTTCATATTCTTCGCTTAGTTTTTTAACTTTAGAAGGAATATTCTCATTTACTTCTTTAACTAAAGGTGGAATTTCATCAATTAATTTATCAAGTAAATTTAAAACTTTATCAACTTCAGGAATAATGTTTTTAGCATCATCATAGTTTGCATTTTCTACTAAATCATCAAAATCATTAAACTTACGGTCGATTTTAGCAAATACTTGTTGGAAGGATGAAGCTACAAAGGTTAAATCGTTTTCATTAAAATTAAATTTAGATTTAACATCTCTTAATTTCTCTTTTTCATTTAAGCTCATTTGACGAGCTTCTTCTTCAGGTCGAATAACATTAACTAAATCATTATTTAAAGAGTTAACTGCATCTTCATATTGTTTTAAAATTGGTAAATTTTCTTTTAAATAGTACTTAAACTCACGAGTCTTATTTTCTTCAAGGTAGTTTTGAAGTTGAAAAAGAATATCTTGATACTTTTGATCAGTAGTATCTCTAATTTCTTTACTTCTTTTAAAATAACTTGCATGTATATCACTATATAAAAGATTAGTACGACTAATAATTTCAAGTCTTTGAATATAAGAATTATCTTGCCCAGTAAGTAAAGCATGAAGATATTCATACTTAGATTGATAGATATCAAGTTGCTTTCGACATTTCTTTTTATTTAAATAAAACTTACTTAAAGCTAGATAACCAACAAGAATTAATAAAAATAAAGCAAAAACACAAGAAACAACTACTCCAATAATAAGTTCTGTGCTTAAACCATCTAAAATATTTATATACATGACTTTCTTCCTCTCTAGTATTTTATACTAGAGAAGCCATTTTTTCTATATTGAGAAACTTTTAAATCTAACATAATCGATTATTAGAAATGATATAGTTGGTACAATTAAAAGTTAAATCAGTACATAAATTACTGCTATAACTAAGGTCAACTTCAAATAATAACAAACTTTTAAAATTAGTTCCGTTTATTACTATAATCGCTAAACCACTTATATGGCAGATAGAATAAAGTATATATGGAAGCAATTAAACCAATAATTCCTCCAACAAGATAGGATATTTCTGCTCCGCTTAAAGATTTTTCTAAATCTAAAGAGAATCCTTTTATTGCTATGGCAATTCCAAAACAAACAATAAAAATTAACATTGCTAGATAACTGATTGTATAAATCCAAAAAGGAATATCTATAAAGTCTTTTTTATCAAATAGTTTTATTAAAAAAGGTAACGCAATTAATAAAGATAAAATAATAAATAACACTATTCCATAATAAACACTACTTGTAAAATAATAGGAAGTAATCGTGTATGACAAGATAGTAATAAAATATCCGATAGTAAAATAGTTAAATGTATCAACTATTCTTTCTTTTTTTATAAATTTATATATTTCATAGACACTAAGGCCTAATGAAAAAGCAATAAACAAACTAGAAATTATCAAAAAGACAATAATTGTTTTATTTTCAATTCCTACATCATTAAAGGATTTATCAAAAATATAAGCTCCAAAATTAAGGAATGAGTTCGTCAATAAAGATAATGAACTAAGAATATAAAATATGGAATTATAAATTGGATTTAATTTCTTCATATCAAACCGCAGAGTTAATTCAAAAATAAATTAATATAATCGTAGGTATTACTTGAAGTTGAATAAACATTTATTAAATATGGTAATCCTGAGGAAAAATTGTATTTAAAATCTTTTGTATAATTAAAACTATTCGAATAAACAATGGAGCCGTTAACGTTAACAATATTAAAGTAAATAAATGGCTTGATGCCAACATTTTCGCCTAAATATTCAAAGCGAATATTGCCATTTAAGGAACCAGATTGATACAGCAAGAAGGAATTTCGTACAGCACCTTTAAAAACCATATTAAAGCCAGCATTGATCATTGTCCCTCTTATTTCTGGTAAAGGCGTTCCATTCATTATTACCAGTGAAAAATTATTTGAATCGTAATAATTATAATTCCTTGTAGAAACATAATATGTTTGACCAGATTTAAGATGGGCATAAAAACATGCACATGATTCACCCGATAAATCATAACTTGAAAAAACTATATTAAAATTTTTGTCAAATAGTGTAATACATGTTCCAAAATTAGACGATGTTTGATTTGAAGATGTTGAAAATAAGTAACCGCCATCAACACTTGGATTAAATTGCAATATTTGATTTTCTTTATTATAAGTAATGCTCTTTGTCGTACTCTTGTTATTAGAATTTAAAAAAGAATTGCTGATTAAACCACCATTAAAAGAAATACCTATATCGCAAGACCCAGATACATTTAGATTGCCGTTATTAGCATAAATCTCAAATATATATTCCGACCCTTTACTTAGCCTAATGAGCTCTTTATAAGTGTGCTTCTTTTTATAAAAAACATTATTGCCCCAAGCGTCTTTTTTTGAAGAATAACCAACCTCAAAACTTTGAATAACTAAATTGTTTTGTTTTACATCTACCTTTATAAATGGTGGTAATTCTTTAAAATAAAGATAGTATTCACCGCTATTCTCAGGTTTAAATTTAAATTTTTGCTTTTGTGAATTGCTGAAAGCAGTATTAAAATAGTTACCATTCGCAAGCAGATTATAAGTTTTAGGAGTAAATTCTTGTCCAAAAGAATAAGCCCATGAGCCGCTGATTGTTCCAATAAATTCAGGCATCCAATGAAAAGGCCGCCAAGTATTATCGTTAATAACGTCAACTTTCAAATTATGAGCAATAATCGCGTTATAATCATCGCTTTTTTCACTAGCCACAAGACTTGTTTTATATGAAATTTTGCATGAATTATCTTTAAAAAGTAGCGCTTCTTCTAATTCATTGTAAGAAAAATTCCCATCACCATTAGAAAGCAAAAAATTTACTTCTTTAAGTAATTTTTTATCTCTTCGCATATAGTCATAATTGAGATAATTATTAAAAAAAGTTGTAGAAGCAATATTAAAATCGTTTGAATCTGTTAATAAATTAGAATTATTTTGCTCTCTAATCAAATTCGTTGTTGCAGAAATAATGGAATCAGTAATTAAACTCCCTAAAACGCTTACAGCAATATTTATTCCTATCGGTATCCCTGAAGGAATAAGAGCAGCCTGTAATACAGTTGAAGCGAGTCCGAGAATAGTTGGTAATACGGTATAATTATTGTAATTCTTTCCGCGACCCTTATAATAAGCCGATGTAGTTCCAAAAGAATATCCATAATCATCTATTGGGTCGTAACCAGAATCACCAGGATTTAAATATTTATTAGATGATTCGACATTATTAGGCTGAAAATACCTAATATTTTCTTTATAAACAGGGTTAGCCAAAGCATAAGTATTATCAATATCGCCAACAACTCTATCTTCATCATAATAATATTTATAATTTTTATGGACGACCACAGTTATCTCAGTCAGTTCATTACTTATTGTAGTAAATCTTTCTTGTTCAATATCATAAATAATTAAACTGCTATTTTTATTATTACCAATATCATCATAAGTTTTTATCAAATAGCCCCATTCAGACCCGGCTCCAGTATGCGTCCCGTTAATTTTAAAATAAGACTTAGGAATTAACTTAACTATTGAATCATCGGAAGCATAGGCTATACCATCTTGCGATTCCGTTCCGACTGTAATAGTATCTGTATTTGAGCCATTAGAAGTATTTGCTAAATAATAATCCAATGGGCCTTGTTCATTTGTGTTTTCATCAGAATCACTCGTACTCATGGGTTCAATTTCATTTTCATCCCTTGCTACAGTTTGCCTATAATTATATTCAAAATTAATAGAACTTAAAATTTTATAATATTTCTCATCACTCACATCAATAGGTATAGATTTGCTTATAATCATTTCTGCATCACTATTACTAACAATTGAAAAATTTTTTTGGACGTGCAAAGATTCTTTTAAAACATTAATCACTTCTAAAACAAATTTTTCTTGTCTTAAACTTTGATACTCACCAAAATTATTATAATACTGGCAATTTTCGATAAGCTTAATTTCGGCAACAGGATTAATCGACTCATTTTGATTAATTTCAGTTAAATCTGCAACATAAAAATTATTGCCGTTGAAAGAAATTTTGTAATAAGAAAATGACAACAACTTTTTATCTAAAGGACTTTGACTTGTAAGTATTATGTCATTCTTGCTTGCATTCTTGCTATCTAGTTCTAAATCATCGTGTCTTTGACAGACTAAATTAGATTTTGTGCTTAAAATACTTGGGTCGCTCGCTTTTTCATTATTTTGCGTTAAAAGCAAAACTAAAATTAAGCTAATCACCCAACTCATAACTAAAGTAATTTTTCTTTGCATAATATTCCTCTTTTCTTTTTTATATTAATAGTTTTCGCCGAAATTTACAATTTGGTTTTCACTAACATAAACGATTCGCCACTTTCTAGAAGTCCAGATTTTATGTTGATATACAGGTTAAAATACAGGTAAAAGCATGTCTATCTAACATCTATATCAACAATCTAACACATCTATATCAACAATTTATGCTTGCAAGCCAGACTAATTTGTTATATGCTTTTAAAGCAATTGTGAGCATCATTAGCATCACTCGTCTAGTTGAACAAAGATCAAGTAGATTACGAAAGTAAGATTCGCTACATATCTGAAATCCCTATTTGTTCACCGTAGGAGTTGGGAGTTAATGACCTTAGCTTTACATTGTTAAAGAGAGGAGAAAAATTATGAGATACACAGGACCAAAATGGAGAAGAGCAAGAAGACTTGGCTTCTCATTACTCGGAACAGGTGAAGAATTCAACGGTCACACACTTAAAAAAGGTGACAAAAGAGATTATGCTCCAGGACAACATGGTGCAGAAAAGAAAAAGCTTTCTGAATATGGAAAGCAATTAAATGAAAAACAAAAATTAAGAGATTTATACGGAGTCAATGAAAGACAATTTAGAAGATTATTCTTAATGGCTCGTAAATCAAAGGAAGTCACTGGTACTGCTTTTATGATAATCTTAGAGTCAAGACTTGATAACTTAGTTTATAGATTAGGTTTTGCTCCAACAAGAAGAGCTGCTAGACAACTCGTTAATCATAAACATATCGTTGTTAATGGTAAAACAATCGATATCCCATCTTATCTTTGCCACGTTAATGACGTTATCGCCGTTAAAGAAAATAGCAAAGATTTAGCAGTCATTAAAACTTCATTAGATAACACCGCTGTTACAGTTCCTTACGTTGAAGTTGATAAAGAGAAGAAATCTGGTAAATTCTTAAGACTTCCAGAAAGAAGCGAATTATCAAAAGAAATCAACGAAGCATTAATTGTTGAATACTATAACAGAATTATCTAGTTATAAAACAAATGTAGCAAAATTCCCGGCCACGAACCCCCTCCTGGCCGGGTTTTTTATTTCTATAAGTCTAAATATGTGCTAAATTATAGGGCTATGGAAAATTTAAATTTAAGTAAAAGTAAAACATTAGTTAACTTAGGAAATTCGATTCTTAATTATTTTGGAGTTACTCCATTTCATGAAACATTAAAAGAAGCAGATGAAATTATTAAAAAGAGTAATAAAAAGAAGATTGCTTTAGTTCTTTTTGATGGTTTTGGCAAAGTTATTGCCGACTACTATAAAGAACACATTCCTTTTATCTATTCTCATAAAAAGTTTGAGTTTTTTAGTGTATATCCACCTACCACAGTAGCTGCAACTACCGCTTTAACTACTGGTTTATATCCTTTAGAAAATGGACATATAGGATGGAATCAATACTTTCAAAAACATAAAGCCGTCATTAATGTTTTCCCATCTAATGATAAGTTTGAACCATCAAAGTTTTACCCTAGTGTTCAACAAAATATCTTAAAACCAACTTATCTATGGGAGCTCATTAAAAAAACTCAAAAATTTAATGCCTCTTCTATTTCAAGCTATGAAAAGAAGACTCCTCTTAAAGAAGATGATTTTGAATACTTCTTTATGCATGCTGATGAATTAATTAAAACTCATGATTTTGTTTATGTTTATTCTTCAATGCCAGATCATAATCTTCACGACTATGGTTGTTTTAACAACACCATTAAAGAGACATTGCTCTATTTAGAAACTAAGCTTAAAAAACTCGTTGAAGACAATCCAGACACTTTATTTTTACTAGTCGCTGATCATGGTTTCCAAGATGTTGAAGAAATTTCTATTCGTGAACATCAAGACTTTTTTGAAACACTTTCTCGTCCATATTTTGTTTTTGAATCAGCTTTTGCAGGTTTTTTTGTTAAAGACAAGGAAGCTTTTGAACAATTAGCTCATAAATATTATGACGATAGATTTTATATTTTAACTAAAGATGAACTTTTAAAAGAACATTTATTTGGTTATGGAAAAATGTGTGAATATCTTAACGAAACCTTACCTGATTATTTTTTAATTACAAAAGGTAGATATATTTTCTTTGATGGAGAAGAACCAATTGGCTTTAAAGGAGCTCATGCTGGAGGAACCAAAGAAGAAAAAGAGTTATATCTTTTTGCGTTTAACGATTAAAGATAGTACTAAATTTATTTTTCTTAAATGCTCAGTTAGTATATCGGCTGAGCTTTTATTTAAAAATTTTCTACTACAACTACAACTAAAAAAGCACGACTCTTGTCAAGAATGAAGGGGGATTTCTTGATTAAAGTCGTGCTTTTTTAAATAAAGCACTAATCAATTTATATTTCGATAGTATGAAGAATGCCTTTTTTATTTAAATACTTTTTAATCGCTCTCGCTTTTTCAAATGCACATCTATAAGTAGCTTGAATCCAACGGTTTGAGACATCATCAACATTCATTTCTTTAACCTTATTACAAAAGGTTTGTAATTTTGCATCTTTATCAAATTCATCAAAATCAAAATCTACTACTTCATCATCGTCAAAAATAAGACCATTATCGATTTCAAAATATTCTCTATCATCATCACTTTTAAAAAGGTCGGTAGCATTATCAACTAATTGATCGTTTCTTTTTTCTTGAATCATCTCTTCTCCTTTCTAAAATTAGTAAATAGTAATTAAAATAAAATAACTTAGATAAATTCCTGTAACAAAACTTAATTTTAAACAAATAAGTTCTAGTCAATGTTCAATATTAGATTACATTTATGTTAATCGATATTGCTTTTTGATTAATTACTTCTTATCTATTGATAATTTTAGCATTTTCTATTCTTTAATGATAAGAATATACACAAAGTTGTATAAAAAGGTATATAGAGATTGATATATTATTAAATTTTTAAACATTATTTTCACTTAATTTGTAGAGCGTAGACAAGTAATTTTAGTTACACAGCTTTTCTAAGAAGAATAGTCACACTAGTTTTAACTTACTAAAAATAATTTTAAATTAAAATATATAAACAATACTATCAAATCAAGTGGGCAACAGGCTCTCTTAAATACATATTACACTCTTGCCATTTATATTTTAATCTTGAACTAATCTTTCCTATCTCTTTCCAATCGAAAAGGCTCTGAAGCCTTGACTGCATTAAGACATGGTGTTAGTATTTAGTACAAAGATGGTCTTTGGGATTCAGAAGTTAGCCTTCTGAATCTTTTTTCTTACTTCCAACTAGTAATAACAAAACCACCAATATAACAACAAGAATAACTAAGTATTCCATTCCACTCCAAGCAGTCAACACAAAGCCAATTTCGAGGAAATAACATAAGTTGTCTCCTTCTTTATAATTATATGATAACTACTAGATAAATTATACCGAATATTTAAGATTTGCAGAATTTTTGAATAAATTTCTTATTTTTTCAAAAAATTAAGCCAAAATATAATAGAAACTTCAATAAATAAGTTAAAAAGCAGACTTTTGCAAAGTTTTTCTTTAAATAGGTATTATAATTTCTATTTATTGTTATCAATATCGGTCTTTTCTTCGATATTAGAGACTACTTCTTTAGCTTTCTTTTTTCTCATATAAATAACAAGTAAATATGCTAAAACAGTACAAACAATAAAAAGTGGTAGTCCTACTCCTAAATCTATTGCCATCTTTCCACCATCACTAGGCCAAATAGTTGTATAAACATTACTAACATCTTTGTTATAAAAAACAGAAATAACAGAGCCAAAAGTTAATCCTGTAATTAAGAAATACATATTTGTATGACACTTCTTAAAAAAGAAAGACATTAATTTACTTAGTCCAAAAAAACCAACAGCAAAACCAACCACAAATAAAAAGAAAAATAATATCCATTGAGGTTGATCAAGCAAAACATTTAAATGCACTGCTCCCATCATTGGCTTAAAAAATCCTATCGACATTAATAAGACTGTGGCTGATAAACCAGGAATAATTTGAGTTAAAGATATAACAGCTCCAATTAAAAATCCGACAATATGAATCCACCAAGGGAAAGCTTCAAAGGTTGAAGAAATATCAAGTTCAGGGATGTTAGCAAGGCTAGCACTTAAAACAACTGGAAAAGCAAGACCAATTAAAGCCAAAGTAATTCTAATAGGAGTCACTTTTTCTTTTTTAATAACTTGATATATTTCTGGAGCTGCTCCTAGCATCAATCCACCAAAAATACAAACAACAATAAAGGTAAAATCTTCAATCACTGATTGAACAACAAAAAATCCAACTACAAAGCCAATTATGGCACCTATAATAATCGGTAAAAGAAATAAAAAACATCCTTTAAATCTTTTAAATATATTGCTAACTGCATATAAGATTTTGTCATAAAGTTTAAATAAAATTGCAATTGTTGATCCGCTTATTCCTGGTAAAATTACTGCTAATCCAAGTAATAACCCTGTAAAAGCCGATTTAAACCAACTTTTTCCATTATACTTTTCTAGAGTTACTTCTTCTTTTGGTTCAGTTTCTTTTAAGTTTACTTCTTTTTCTTCCATAGTTAAACTCCACTAAAAAAGCCTATTTAAGAGACTTAGCTAATGAAACTATCATAGACAATTTTGAAAATTAAACAAGTCTAATATAGATATAAAATCTCTATAATCAATCTTCTCTTTTTTGATATAATAAAAAAGCGCCGGCTTAGCTTAGTTGGTAGAGCAACTCATTCGTAATGAGTAGGTCGGAGGTCCGAATCCTCTAGCCGGCACCACTTTTGTAATATAAATATTTTGTGTCACTTCTTGGTGGCACTTTTTTGTAAAATTTCCAATAATCTCTACTGAAAATTTTAGTGCATATGCAACAAAATTTTCAGTGAAAATAACTAAATTTGAGTAAAATTCTATAATATCGGCTTGTCTTACTTAAAATATCTATGCAAATGCAACAAAATTTTCAGTGGAAAAAAATTATCGTTTTGAGAACTCCTAGGTACGATAAAATAGGCATTTTAGAGTGGTTTTGTTGCATACGTGTTGCATTGCCAAAACTTTTCAGAACAACTCAAATAGTTATCAAAATAATTTATACAACACTTAATTCTTCAATCTTTTTATTCTTCTGAGTATTTTTACCCCCTCTTTAGTCAATTGGTCACTATCTTTATCTAATACTAATGATTTTGCTTCTAAGATCCTATCTATTGCATTCATTGGATCTAGGGAATGATATGCAAAGAACAAATGCCTAAGCTCTGTACCTTTTATAATCTTATAAGCATTTTTACTATCAATTTGATAAACATATGATAGATATCTATAAATATACCCTATCCAATACATCTCATTAATTGAAAACTTTATTTTTCCATAATTGGTTTTACCATATTCTATATCAAGTTCTTCAAAAATTTCTTCAATTGTCATGCTTTCGTTTATAAAGGTTAAATTATCTATTCTAGAAACAAATTTAGAATTCATAAATCGGCGGATAAATATATTTGAACTACATTCTTCTCTAGTCACAGATTGTTCAAAAATTTTACCTTGTATATCACATAGTAACAAACCTACTTGATCCATTTCTCTTTTCATAATATTTCGTCAATATATTGACCTTGCCCCCTATACTGTCTTCGAGCCATTTTAATTTTAGTATCTCCAACTTTACTATCCTCTAATCTTTTGATTTGATACTTTTCTTTTTCTTTACTACATAAATAGCATCTTTCAACAATTTTTACCTGACTCAACGCTCTCTCTGTTTTAAAAACATATTGAAATCCTAAATTAGTAGCTGCCAAACAATGTATACATTGTTCATCAGTAATTTCACCTTCAATAAAACTATCTATAATTCTAAACATCCTGTTATCAGCGATTGGTGCTACTAAATAATCTATGTCTTCTAATTTGTTAATTAACTTTTTGATAATCGGATGATCTTCATAGCCACTAAGCCTTCCTCTAAAATATGCTATTGTCAGCATCCATTCTTTATTGACTTTATATTCAATGCTAGAAAGGTTTTGTGGATTAAAACTTAATATATAAACGCTAGATGTATCAAATCCACTTACAAATAAGGATGACTGCTCAAAACTTTCACCGCAGTAAAATCCTTTACCAAAATCATTATTGTTTTTTGAATGCTCAATATCAATATTACCCTCTATAATGTTCTTGGCGCCATGGTATAATACTAATTTATTCTCATTTGCTAAATCTTCATAATAAAGTTGTGCTTTAATCTCATTTATAAAGATATTATTATTTAATGCAAAAGTATATATTTTTTCGATATTATTTTCATTTGTATCCATTTTGCCAGTTTCCCATCTTGCTACCGTAATCGCATCAACATCTATTTTTTCAGCAAATTGTTTTTGAGATAAATTAAGTATTTCTCTAATTAATTTAACATCCTCATCTATTCTATAATTCACCATAGATTCAATATCACCTCACCACTTTATTATAGCGTACGCTAGTAAGAAGTTAAATATAAACTTTTTATTATCATACGCTAGTAAAAAGTTTTTTATACTCTTTACGCTCTGCATTTTTAAAAAGAAAAAGAGGTATCTAAACACTCACTGTGTCTAAATACTTCTCTAATCTTCTCACAACAATTATTACTAACGTTTATAAAAAGAATTAAATCTTTATGTTAATTAATAACTAGAGTTCAACAGATTAATTAAAGATGCCAGAAATTAGAAGATACAATATATCTTTTTTTGTAATTAAGCAATCTTTCCTATAACCAGAAAAATTATTAAAATTGCCTCTGAAAGTATTAAACCAAGTAGAAATGAAAAAGGATATTTGATTTTAATTCTTCAAGAATTTCTTCTTAATGAAAATAGCCTTGAGCTTTAGAGTTTACACCTCGAATTTTACATAATATCTTTGCAAAAGCAGCTTATTTTTGTAAATTTTACTATTTTAGTTAAATGATATTTTATCTATTTATTCCTTACTATTTATAATCAAAGAAAATAACTTATTTAAATAATAAATAGTAAAAAGAATTTAAGGATAAGTATTACCTATTTATTCTAATCCACGATATCTTTTAATGTGAGCTTCGGCTTTTTTGACTACATTACGATCGCTATCATAAGTTATTTTAAATAGAGCTTCTTCATAATCACACCATTCAAAAGAAGCCACTTCTTCATCATGGTCATCTTTTGGTGTTAATGAAGAGTCAACTGGAGTTGCTAAAAAGAAATAAACATCTTTTAACGATAATTCATTTGGTGAATAAGTAATTTTAGTTTTAAAACTTGTATCAAGCTTAACATCTAAACTTGTTTCTTCTTTGATTTCTCTTATAGCGGTTTCTTCATCGCTTTCACCTTCTTCTTGATGGCCTTTGCATAATGAAGTATGTCCATAATTCATTTTTAAAAGCAGGTAATAAACTTTCTCATTTTCAACTTTATAAATTACAGCACCACAACTCTTTTCTTTAACAAGTCGAACAAAATAGAAACGATTAACAATATAAATAACATTTAAAATGATTAAAGCTAATATAGAAACAATAATTAATATAATAAAGAAATAGTATAAAAGATCATAAAAACGAGAATCTTTCCCATAAATTACTAAACAATAGAAAACATTAAAGTTAGGACTATTAGCAACACAAGCATCTTCTGGAAAATCACCTAGAGGAATACCTAAAAAGTAGGCAAAAGATGTAATTGCAAAAGCTAAAACAGTTAAAATAAAAATTGTAATAACAATATAAAAAGCTAAATGAGAATAAAAGCTTCTCCCAATAACATATTTATTTTTATACTTACTTGCTTTCTTCATCTTTTTCAACCTTCACATAATTATAGTAACTATATGTAGAATATTTCTCGGCTAATTCACACATTCTTTTATAGCATTCATTTCTCATATAGTCTTTATTTTCATTTAATGATAACTCAGCTTTTGGATAAACTGGTTCACCAACATAGACAGTTGGCTTAGGTTTATCTGAAAAGCGTCTTTTAGTATAGCAAGTTACCACTGGAATTGCCGGTACATTAAGCTTTGCAGGATATTTAAAGGAAGTAGCAATAAATGGTCTAATCTTAGTGTAATAAGGCCAAATATGAGCTTCTGGGAAGATAATTGTAAAGCGCTTTTTATTAGAATAATATTTTAAGGCTTCATCAAATTTACGATAATCACTAAGTGAAGAAGGAAGAGGTAAATAACCTAAACCATAAACTAAAAAGCGAACAAATCGAGGTAAAGTTAAAGCATCAGTATAACCAATTATATTACTTCTTCTAAAAGTTACGGTTATAACTTGATTAACTACCGCATCCCAAAAAGAAGTATGATTCATGTAAATATAGCCACTTCCACATCTTTTTTTAACTTCTTTTATGTTTTTTCTACCTTTAACTTTAATTCCAGCAAAAAAGACAATTAAATGTAAAACTGGTTTAGCTATACACCAAAAAAGTAAAAAAGCATATATTCTAAAAAAGATATTTCTATGAATATATTTATAATCTTTTGGTAAATCAATTCTTTTTAAGGTTTTAGTTTTTTCAAAGTCGTCAGTTAATTCGTCTGTGTAATAAAAAGTGTGTCCTTTACTTTCTTTCGTCATTTTCACTCTCCAAAGCTTGCTCGTCTATAATATCACCTTTATGTTCAATTTTAACCCAATTTGTTCTTTTGCTTTTGTGGAATAAACCATCAAATAAAGCTAATAAGAAAGAAGAAAAGAAGGCTAAATAGGTCAAACAAATAACAATACATTGAGAAGTCGAGAATTTTAAGTTTTTATTATCAATTGCTAAAGTAAATGCACTAATAAAGATAAATATTAAATAAAGAATTGAAAATTGGAATAAGGCATGAGCAAATAGCCAGCCCGATTGTTCACTAGCATTAACGAAACTAGCAATAAATAAACCAAGAGAAGCAATAAAAGTTAATAGACAAATTACTGAAAAGATAACAAAAGGATAAATTGAGGTGCTATATTCAAGTAAGGAGAAAAATCTTTTAACTTTACTTTTTTCTGGGTAAACATGAGTTTGGACTTTAAATCTTTTTTTAGAAGCAAAGAACCCCCAAAGCCAACGAACATGTTGACGATTTAAAGTTTTAAATCTATCAGGTTGTTCATCAAAATACTTAGCATAAGGATAATAATGCATTTTAATGTTATGGTAATAACAATAAGTAGTAAGTTCTACATCTTCCGTCATTCCATTCCAAATCCATCCACCTTCATTATCAACGATTTCTCTTGCTAAAAAGTAACCCGTTCCAGTTAGTGTTGCTTTTTCAAAAAAGAAACTTCTTCCTCTTGATGTAAATTGATTCATAAATGAGAATAAAGTTGCACTACATCCACAAACCCAGTTTTTAGTAGCGTTAGTAAAACTACGATAGCCAACACCAACTTGATAACCAGCTTGATAGACATCATTCATCAGTATTAAATAATCTGAATTCATGACATTATCTGCGTCAAATATCATAAAAGCGTCGTAAATCAGGCCTCTTTTTTTAATTTCTTGATAGGCATCATCTAAAGCAAAGCCTTTGGTTTTACGATTTGTTAAATCACCTCTTATTACAACATTAAAACCAAATTCTTTAACTATTTCATTGGTTGGATCTTTTTCATCTTCAATAATTACATAAACATCAAAATATTCTCTTGGATAATCTAGTTTCTTACAAGCATTTAAAATATTACGAATAACATTAGATTCGTTTCGAGCTGGAATTAATATTGCAAACTTGGTGTACTTTTTAGCTTTAGGGAGTACTCTTGGCTTTTTACAAGCTACAGCAAAATACAAAAAGTAATACCAAAGAAAGCACGAGAAAAAAAGAAAGGCTAATACCAGTGCGATATCAATCCATGTAACAATCAATTGGTAATCCATATATCTATAATTATAAAGATTTAAAAGTCTAAAGTAAAAAATTAGTGAAGACTTTCGACTATTTTTGTACTTTGTTGTCTAAATATACTTAATGAATGAATCTTAAAAATAGGCTATAATACTTTTAGCAGGTCGTTATGGCTAAAGTTAGAAGAACTAAAATTATCATTGAAGAAGTCGTTGGTGAAGATGAAGGCTCCACCAAAGTTTTTGTTGATGGCGATCAATTTAAAGAAATAGATTTTACTAACGAGAAAAAAGATAGTATGGAAGAGAAGAAAAAGACTACTTCTACTAAAAAGAAAACAAGTAGCAATAAATCTTCTAAATCAACAAAGAAAAAAGCAACTTCTTCAAAAAAGAAAACCACTTCTTCATCTAAGAAAAAGAACACAAAATCTAAAACTAGCTCAAAGAGGAAAACTCCTTCTACTAGTAAGAAAAAAGATGAAAATAAAAAAGAAGTCCAAGAAACTCAAACCACTTCTTCTGTAATCGAACTCCCTTTAAAAGAAGAGAAAAAAGAAGTTCAAGTTGAAGAACAAATATCTTCTAACACAACAAAAGATTCGGGTTTTGCAGAGATTTCAGTTAAAAACGAAGATAAAATTGTAGAAAACGCTGTCCCTACAACTATTGAAGAAAATGGAGTTTCTTTAGTAGATAAAGAAGAAAACTCTAAAGAAGTTATTGATAATCCTGAAATAATAGATGGCGAAATTAAAGCAACTAATAAAGCTGAAATAAAAGGTGAAAAACTAGAAACACTAGAAGCTGAAATTGTAGAAAAAGAAGAAAAAGGCGAAGAAACATCATCAAGTGAAAAAAGCGAAAAAGATTCAATTAAGAACGAATCAGACACTTCTTCTTTAGAAGAAAATAAAACAGAAGAAACAACAAAAGAAGGAAATATAGAAGAAAATAAAATTTCTGAGCCATCTAAAGATAAAGATGAAGATGACAAAGACATTAAAGAAAACGACGTTGATCAAATTGAAGAAGCAAATGATGAATCTAATGAAGACGCTTCTAAAGAAGAAGAGACAAAAGAAGAGAGCGATTCAACCACTTATACAGTTACAGAATCAAATGATAGTGATAACAAAGAAGATTCCAATAAAGAAGAAATTAAAATATCTAAACTTTTTTCAACAAAAGGTTTAATAGTTGGTGGTGTAATTTTAGTTGCACTTCTTGCAATCTTAATTCCAGTATCTTTAAATCTATCTAATCAATCTTCTAATAACCATCTTATAGAAATAAACAAAGAAGATATAAATAAAAATAACTTTATTTCTTCTTCAGTGTTTTTTGATAACTTAGAAAGTCTAGAATTAGATATTTATGATATACGTTCTACAACAACTTCACTGCAAACCTCTTTAAATTATTCCTATATTAATGAAATCTACTCTTTTGAGTTAACTAACGAAATCTATTACATTGAGGAAGAAACCATTAATACATCTACTGATAAATTAACTTACAATCAAAGCGAAGATAACTACACTTTAACTACTATAGTAAACGGAGAAAGTCTTGATATCAAAGACCAAACCCAAACCTATACTAAAAACCAAGCAAAAGAAATGCTTCAAGGAGTGATTAGCAATTTTTATTCAAACTATTTAAATTGTGATGGTTCTTCTATTAATGCTTTAATAGATGAGGTAACTAAAAAAGAAGAAAGCACTTTAAAATACTTCTATCATGATGAAGCTAATACTTACCAAATTCGAGACAGTAGTAATTCTTTATTAATAGTTTTTGATGAGTATGGAATTATACAGAATGCTGATTACAGTTATCCAGGCTGGTGTTTACAAGAAACACCTTCTGAGCCAGGAATTAAATATTACACTTTAAATTCTTCGTATACATTAAAGGTGAATTAGATTGTTAAAAGCCCGGTCAAACAAGACCGGGCTTTAATTTCTTTTTTTAAAAATATTTATTGAACAGGGGAAGGGTCAATATAAAGTACGTAGTTCTTCATAATAGTGAATAAGTTAATTGCATCACTACTATCACCACTACCAGTTGATCCTTCGCTAGTAAATATTCTTCCTACACCACTATTATAGTAAGCAACTACTCTTCCAGTAACAGCATCTATAATTTTATAAACATTATCTTCGCCTGGGGTTAAACGGCATTTATCTCTTATAGCTGCATATAAAGAAGCATCAGAAGAAGGATCTACTTGCTCTTCATTATCTCCAACACGAGAATAACGAATACCCGTCGTACTAGTCGTTAAATATTCGCCTAAATAAGTTTGTCCATTCCATAAAAGAGTTGAGTTTATTTCTCTCATTTGATAGGAATCACTTCTATCATCACGTAATTCGCTAGGTATTTTATGCGAAACGAAGATATTACCATCTTCTCCAGCACCAGTTCCGTTAAATCTAAATGTTCCTGGATTTCCATAGAATAATTTAATGAAACTATTTGTATGACGATTGATATACATGTTGTAATATTGTCTGCCGCCTGTAGTACCAGTTGAGACTAAAAGAATATCATAAATTCCTCTTGCATTATAATCCTTAAGTTTAAATCCTTGTCTTTTACTTGTGCCGCCTTCAGCAGAAACGCCTTCAGCAGAAACATTACTAATAAAAACATCATCATCTTTACTATCTTGAAATTTGAAAGTCATAATTTGTCCACTTATAGAATAAGCTACATATTTTGGAGTTTCATCTGTGTCTTCGACACCGCTATAATCAGTCACAACATTCATAGCGTTATTAATATATGAATTAGAGAATCTGATTTGGAAGTAAAGATTGTTTACAAATCTAAAATCAGCATTTTGAATTACATAAATGTATGGGTTATTTGTGTCCAATCTTTTACTTTCATCTAAATCATCTTGTGTCAAGCCATTTTCATAAGTCGTCGGATCATTAATGCCGTAAACTTCATCTGCTATAGTAAAGTTTTTGGCGTTTAATAAACCTTGTTCAAGATTATTATCGATATCGCCCCAATCTTGATCTACTGATGGATTACCATTAGAATCCTCCTTAATTGGAATATCAGAAACAAGTCTTAAATTAGTAACTTTTTCGATAGCAAGAGCAACTGGACGTACTCTTGGACCAGTATTTAATCCAAAATTATCAATATAGGCATATTTATATCCAGCTCTCTCCGAAACATTATTTACTCCACCAACACCAATTGATCCATCGTTATTAACAGAAAGTGGTAAAAGATATTTATCATGGAGTTCGTTCCCTGTCACATTGTAATTTACAATACGTTCTATTAAACTTTGCCCATTCACATCTGGAAAAGGAGTGTCACCGCGATCTTCATTTGTCGCCCTAGCTCCAACAAATAAATAGAATGTATAAAGTCCTTCACCATAAGTTGAAATAAATGAATTTAAAGCATTACCACTAAAAGTATATAAATCAATCCAATTTCCTGACCACCGGGAATTAGTATAAGTTGTATCAATACGAATTGTTAACTGTTCATATTTATTTTTAGTAATTTCGACATTTTTCAAAACTGCATAGTTTACAGGGTAGTTATAGAAATCACCATATTGATAATCAAACGTTGAATAAGTCATTTTTGTAGAAGATGGCAATAAATCATCATTAATTGTTGGACTAAAACCATCTTTATAAGTGAATGAAGCTTGTATAGCATCAGCTCCACCGTTTTCAGCATCGTTTCCCTTATTTTTACCATTGCTAAATACAGGGAATAATCTTATATTTCCATCTTTGTCTGCATATTTAGAAGGATTTTGCATAATATCAAAAATATAAGTAATATCCTTTGCTGTAAATCCGCCAGTTCCAGTCGTATATTCCCTTACATTAAAGTTATATTTACCATTATCATCGGTAGGAACATATGTCCAAACATTGGAAGTAAAGTCAAACCACATGTTATCATCTGGCATTGAAGCCGAGAGTGTTGGAATGACTTTAGCCATATCATCAGGAGTCAAATTACCATTAACAGTAATTTTAATTGGTAAATATCGACTAGCTGAATTTTCGATTTTAAAGTTTTTATTGCTATCGTCGTCCCAATCGTAAAAAGATGTCCAAAAGCCAAAACGATCATTACGATATTGAGCACGATTTATCATTTGATCCAGAGGGTTAGAAGCACTAATTGTAAGACTACCTTCAATATTATGTTCTGAAGTATTAAAAGTAATAGTCTCATCATTTTTTCGATAAGTAAAAGTAGTTCGTCTATAACCACCACTATCTGCTATATAACCAGTGCCTTGACTACCATTAAAACTTGTAAAAGCTAAAGTAACATCGTTGCCGTCATTTGAACTAGTAAACCACGTTCCTAATTCAGGGTTTCTTGATATTTCATCCAAACTAATTGAACAAATATTGATATTATCTCTATCATAATAAAAAGGAGAATGATCGACTAATTGGGTACCATCATTAATACGATCAAGATAATCATTGCCCCACATACCTAATTCCCAACCATAGTCATAGTTTATATGGCCAGAAGCTCTAAGCGTGTTACCATCAATTCTAGAACTCGAACCACGTTGATAATAGTTAGCAAAATTATATATAAGACTCTCTCCTTCAGTAGTGATTTCTAAAGAAATGCCGTGCAAATCATCATTGTATTGAGGAGAAAGTACCTCATCGTTATAATTAACACTTGTCAGTCCTTGATCATAGATAAAATCATAATATTCATCATAACTGGTGCCACCTTTTCTTTTATCGCCATAGTAGTCCATATTAAGATTGTCTTTAAGTAAAGCATCAAGTGCGACAGTATTTTTGTTATTGACTATATAGGGGTCTTTAATTGAAACATCAATTCCTTGCAAGTGATAATCATCGCCATTATCACTATCTTTTCGAAAACCAATACCATAAGCAAAAACATTGCCTGGTGTAGTAGTCGACCCAGCTCTATTTGTATGGTTATAATTAGGCTCAATAACAGCTCCATATAAATAAGAATCTGTTTGGCTATTTAAATAATTCGTTAAATAATAATAATAAGTATCATACTTAGTTCCATTTGCATTAATACCACTAATACCTTCTGTAACAATCTCATATTGTGGTTGCCCATCCACTAAAACTGGATTTCCGTTATCATCTAAAATTACTTCGTTATAACCAAAAATATCTTCAGGATTTGTGTTAGCATTAAAAAACTCATTACTCATGTAAAGAGTGGATGGATAAAAATAATATGTGTAAGTTTCGTTTAAGTCAGTTTTTGCGCCGAACTCATAGTTTTCTAAAATATTGTCGGCAAAAACGCCACTACCATCAGCTTCTTCGGAATCATTGGTAATAGTTTTTTCGTCATGAACATTATAACCAAAATAAAACATCGCTGTTCCGCCGGCAACAGCTGCAACACAAATAACTCCAAATAATGCTAATAAACCTTTAAATCTTCTAAACACAATCTTAACCTCTTATTGAAGTAAAATCAGCGCAAACCTCAATCTTAAATGTCCAATTCCCTAAAATTAAAGCCGCCGTAAGACCTAAATATTTTTGATAATCAATAGGCTTAACTTCTGGTGAAGCATAACGTAAATAGTTAGCCAATTGACAAGTAAAATCAATATATCTTTCTTTATTGTCTTCAGCTAACCCAGATTTATCTATGCCAATATGAAGAGACGTTTCAGCGTATCCTTCATTGTCATTGTCGCCAAAAATATTAAAATAGCCATCTTTATCACAACGTGAAGTAAAACTATCAATGATTGACAAATAGCTATCCATTTTTCCAATTTCTAAAGTTGCACTATAGTTTTCACCAATTACTAAAGTACATGGTATAATACTTCCTTTGGTATGACCGACATAAGTTCCACTAGGAAATTCTTCTCCACTAATTGATGGTGGAAACTCAACGATATTAAATACAAGTCTATTACTATTAACGTTTGCCGAAAGTGAATAATTGTTACCCGATTTTGTTAAAACAAGATTAATAGCTTTATTTGCTGTTTCATATATCAATGTTCCATGCTCAGAATCATAATTAAATGTAAACCCATAAGGTGGCTCTGTTTCAAGAGCTAATTTCATCCTGACGTTTAAATGATATCCAGTTGCATTTTCGTCAATCAAATCAGGATTATCATATTTATATCTAAAAGAAAAAGTGCTATCTGTAACTGTAATATCAGGGGTAGTACCACTTTGAGTTTCAGAATATTTGAAACTTGAAGAATAAGTTTCAGTTTCTTGGTTTCTAATAGTACTTAATTCAATTGAACCGCTATTATCATTGTTAAGAACTACTTGAACATTTACTTGTTGATTTTCAGAAACAGTTGTTCCAGTCCATGTACCTGTATATGGGACCTCTTCTGTAGCATTAGAACCTAGAAAATTGGTTAGTTCACCAGTAATTGGTAAATTACTATCTGCATTTTCTTTCCAAGAAAAATATAGCGTATTTTCATTATTAACATTACTATAAACAAGGCTTAATAAATGTCCCGCGGTATTTCCTGAAACAATTAAATCTCTTCCTTGAACAATTTTTTTATCAGTATAAAAATTTATGCCATCAAAAAGGTTATATCTTCCTTGAGTGCCTTCAGAAAAAACTAATAAGTTTGGCCAAGTACGTATTTCAATGTTGCCATTTGTAACTTCTGCTGTAATATTTACATCATTTGTTATCGGATCAGCTATTACGGTTTCCTTAAGTCCAAAACTCCAGGTTGCAAACCCTGTTCCAATAATTGTGGCTGCACCTAATGGGGCAAGTAATGTAACTAAAGTCTTACGGAGAGAAATCATATCTTCTCCTCCACTTTTTTCATTTTCTTGTTACGTAAATCTAAAATATATTCTTTTCCATCAATCTTTTTAGCAATTTCTTGAGTACGTTTATCATAAGCGACTTCAATAAAATGTTCAGTTGATTGATATGTAATTAAGAACAAGAAAGCAGCCAAAATTGCGATTAAACCAATATTTGATTGTAAGTAAATTGTTGTGACACCAAGTCCGAAGTTCTGGAATCCATTATATACACATTCAATGTCATCAAAGGTTAAGACAAGTTCAAAAGATAAAGAATCAGAGTTAGCATCGCCTCTAAAAGTATAATAAGTTACATTTGTTTCTGGATTTGTGTAAATTCTGATTAAACGGTGAACAATTAAATTACCTTCAGGAGTACGATAACCATAAATCTTATAAAGCTCCATTTGGTCTGGAGATGTTACTTTATCCACACCAATTAGTGAATATTGCATGATTCGATTTTCAGCAGCTTCTAAACCTTGTTCTTTGATATATTCATTTTCGTCATTCACTGATTCCATTGAACCAGTGTAAATTGCAACAAGACCAGAGTTACCAAAATATAATTGTTGATTTGTAACTTTAAAAGCTATTGAAAATCCAAGCAAGATTAGAAGAAGAACATAAAAAATCGCAAAGAAAACATTAGAGACAACTCTCCATTTCTTTGACTTACGTTTCTCTTCAAATATTGCTTCTAAAACAGTTTTAGGTTCGAGTGGCTTTTCAACTTCTTTTTCACCAACAAGAGTAAATGTTTTGACGTTTCTCATATTTTGAACCATAACATAGTCTGGTTCATTTACTTTGTCTTTATCTACAATTGTTTTTGTTTTAAGTCCTTCTTCACTATTTCTTTCTATAATCTCTTTATATCTATTACGTAAAGTTTTCTCTAATTGAGCATCTTCATGTCCGTAATTAATATGTTTAATTTTATAGTATCCATAAATAGCAAAAAGTATAGAAAACATGATTGCCATGCCAATAACAACTGCAATTGAAACATAAAAAGCAACATTACCTAGTATTTCTTGGCCATTCATTTATTTAATACCCTTTTTGTTTTGTAAAAGTGTGGACTTATCTTAAAGGTAAGTCCACACGAAATGTTTGTTTATTAATTATTTAGTTGTATCGTCTTCAATGTAAGCGATAACTGAAAATACAATTTTTGATGGATCTTCATCATCGTTTATCAAATCAGTTTTCATTGTTAGTGGTTCGCCTTCATCACCAGGTTTACCACCTTTATAAGTGTTATCAGCGTAAACACGTTGTTGATATTTTAATAAAGCGTTTGAATAATCGTTTCCTTTCTTTAGAGTATCTACTCCAAGTTCAAATCTCCAACTGGCGGTTGTTTCACTACGATTTACTTGGTCATCAGTAATGATATAATTAGCACTTCTAATAGGACTAGTGCTTTCGCCTGTCAATGTTACTGGGTCATCAGTTCCAGTCAAACCTGATGGAGTAACTTTGACTGTTGGAACTGGATCTTGGAAAGTAATGTATTTTCTTCCTAAATCACCTTTAATTGCAATAGTCAAATTAATTCTGATTCTTAACCCGGCATCATAAAGTTCACCAAGAGTAAGTCCATCTCCTTCGTATTTAACGGTAAAATCCCATTTATTTACGATAGTTCCTGCATTTTCGCTAGTTGCTGTAGTTTCGGTAGCACCTTCATCTCCAAACATAATTCCTGAGTCAAGACTATCATTTTTAGGACCGCCTTGATCTAAGATTAAAAACTTATTCGTAATAGTTGAAGCTGTTGGATCTACACTAAGAGTGCCTGATGCATCTTTAATTTCGTCAGTAACTTCAACATTAATAGCTGTTGAGCCAGAATCGCCTGTTGTAACCGTATCACGAAATACCAAGCACTAAATCCACTACCAACGACAGTTGCACAACCTATGATAGGTAAAATTACTGCTAAAAATTTTCTTTTCATCATACTTAAATCCCTCTTTTAATTTGTTTAATTTGAAATAAAAATTTTTTTATTTGTTCAAAAAAATAATAACAACACGACTCCAAGAATAAAAAAACAAAAAAGATAGTGTTTAAAATTGAGTAATTTAATTTTTATTTCAAAAAATTTTCAATAAAATTAAAAAGTATTAGATTTGCAAATATTTTGAAAAATCTTCTTTCTTCAACAATTGTCATATTTGTCATAGCAAAAATTTAGACAAATAAAAGACAGAATTGCTGAAAACAACACCTGTTGATTTAAAAATTAACACTTTTGCTTATTAATAATTTTTTTCAATTAAATTAAGTTTAGCACTCTTTACATTTTTAAATTAGTTCCATCTTTTTATGAACAATAAAGATAAATGGGTTACAATTGTTTATATGAAAAATTTCTTTAAACATTTGCGTGTCGTTATAAAGCATAAAAACTTAGTATTAATTCATTCATATAAGTTAGGAATATTACATCTAGGCTTGGTTCATGATTTATCTAAGTTTTCTAGAAATGAATTTCTTCCTAGTGTTAAATACTTTAGCGGAAACTATTCACCAATTGTAAATGAAAGACGTAACGAAGGTTTATATTCTTCTATTTTTGCTCATCATACCAATCATAATAAACATCACTATGAATATTGGATTAGTGAATTTAAAGGTGACTTTATATTAACTAAAATTCCTTTTAAATACTCTTTAGAGTATGTAGCTGATATGATTGCGGCAAGTAAAACATACTTAAAAGATAAATACAAAAAAGACGAACCACTTAAATTCTTTTTAACGCGTTATGACCACTACTTAATGCATTCAATGAATAAAGAATTCATCAAAACTCTTTTAACAATCTACTCTCAATCTGGATTTAAAAGCCTCAAAAAGAAACAAACTAAAATAATATATGATGAACTATCAAAGAAATATCCATTCAATGAATATATTCATTGTTACTCTTTAAATAACTCATTCAAAAAAGAAGATATTACTCCTGAATTCATTGAAAAGACACTTAAATAGAGTTGATCTTTTAACTAAAAGCTAGTGTGATAGACTGTAAAAGCTATGAAAGAAATTGAAGTTTGTGCTGCAGTAATAATTAAAGATAAAAAGATTTTATTAACTCAAAGAGGTTATGGAGAATATAAAGATAAATGGGAATTTCCGGGTGGTAAAATCGAAAAAGACGAAAGTAAAGAAGATGCCATTAAAAGAGAAATTAAAGAAGAATTAGATGCTTCAATAAAAGTTGATAACTTCCTGTGCAAAGTCGAATATGACTACACTACTTTTTATCTAAAGATGAATGTTTTTTGTGTTTCTTTAGAAGATGAACACATCATTTTTAAAGAACATGAATCATATAAATGGATTAGTTTTAACGATTTAGATGATGTTAAAAAGCTTGATCTACTTCCAGCTGATAATCTAGTAATTTCATACTTAAAAAAGTATATTGAAAAACTAACAATGTAACGTAGTTACATGTTACCTAAAATAACAAGTAAAAATTAGCATTTATTTATATTTGTTTTGAAATGGATTTTTAACTTAAAATAATAAGTCAAGTTTCAACGTTTAAAAAACATCCATTTTTAACGCTGAATTACTAACAATGTAACGTAGTTACATGTTACTTTAAATTTAGCGATTAAAGATACAATTCTTTGGGTTGTTTCGGCAGTTATTTCCTCAACTGAACAAAGGAATAAATCTTTAGAGCTTAAAATAGATGCTTTTAATATCAAAATACTAACAATGTAACGTAGTTACATGTTACTTTCAAAATAGTTAAAGTCTCTTCATCTATATTGTTTAACAATGGATTCTCCATAATAAGAAATGAATCAGGTTTTTTAGCCATTAAATATTAATCGCTTTTAATATTGAATTTACTAACAATGTAACGTAGTTACATGTTACTTTACAAATAATTAAAATTGAGTGTTTGCTTTTATTGTTCTATACTTGCTTTTTTATTAAAAAATAACAGCTAACAAACCTTTAACGCCTAATTCAGTTCCTCTTTAAAAATCTTCTACTAGAAGTTATAGATAATACACAATATTCATAAACCTTAGTAGGGTTATAAAACCACTAAAGTAATAAAAGCACTTTTATCTTCTCTGACTTCTATCGCACTAAAATTATTCTATTAAGTTAGTTTCTTAAATAATCAATTCTTATCTTTCTTAAATCCGTTTTCTTCCATAATCTTGTTTAACTTTTTAATTAAAGTTGAACATCTTAAAAAATAAATAAAGCGACCAATAAGCCAAACAAAGATTAAAATCTCGCTTAATATAATTAAAAGAATTTTAATAAGAATATGTGTTTTTTTCCAAAATCCACTCTTTTTAGTGATTTCTCCACTCACTTCTTCTTCATTAATTAACTTATATTTATAAACATAGTCTCCATATATAAATGATTTAGAAAGAGTGAGTTCTCCTTCTTTTTCTAAATTGTTTTTATCTTTATTAACTAATATAAAGTCATTCTTTTCTTGATTAGCAATAGTAATATATGGAGAAAAAACCATAAATATTGATAAAACCATTACAAATATTCCGGCTATAAAGCCAAATAAAGATGATGAAACTTCAAAAGTATCACTTCTAGTAAAAGAAAGAATAGCCGTTTCAGTTAAAACTAAAGCTTCAAGTGCTAAAACAAAATTAATAAGTTTGATGTTTCTAAAAGAGTGACCACGTCCTTTTAAGCGAATTAATCCGCTTATAGCTACACCAATTTCAATAAAAGAAACTAAAGCAATAATTAAAGCAATTGATGTTTCATAACTACTCAAATTGAAATTGCCTAAGTAAACATTAAGCATATAAATGAAATATTCTAAGCCACTAGCAAAAACTAAAATTGAAACAATCAAATTGCGCTTTTTAAAATCTATATCACTATTCATTAAACCAATGTAACAAACAAGTTTTGCTAGTCCCATTAAAATATTTACAACGCCACTTACAAAGAAAACAACTCCACTAAAAATAGCTAAGATCCACTTACCTAAACCAATTACTAAATTAATAGATAACGAGCAGATTGTAGTTATCTTAAATAGCTTATCTTCCTTTTTAAAATTAGAATAAATTTCTTTAATTTTCATATAAATAGATTAACAAAATAATAATATGAAGATAAGAAAAAAACTTAGATATTCCATGGTATTTATTTAAAAACCATACAAATCTAAGTTAAAATCAAAAATTAATATCTACTTTTAAAATGATTTATTTAAAAATTAGAATACTTATCTAAAGCCTTTTTACGAAGAGTTTCATATTCTTCTTCGCTAATGTCTCCATTATCTTTTAACTTTTTAAGTTTAGTTAATTCTTTTTCTAAATCTTCTGTTTTGTCACTATCTTTAGTTGTGCTTTCTGGAGTTTTACTTACCTTTTTAGAATAACCACATAAATCTTCTTCACTAGCACAAAGCATTAAAATACCAGCGATCAATCCACCAAAGATCAAAACGCAAATTGAAATTCCTAAAAGCTCTGATTTAGATGAACAATTATCTAACTTTTTAAGAGCAATAACGTCTACAGTAATTGGAATTGCGCAGAAACAGACATAAAGCAAATAAATCAATGATGCAGGTAGCGCAATAAACGACGTGATAAGCATTATTCCTGCACTAAGCCCAAAAAGAATAATACCTAAATAAAGAAATACTTTAATTACAGTTTTCATATTTATAACCCCTTTTCTTTTATATTTAAAGTATTTATCACTTTTGCTCATTCGTCAATAAAAAGTGTTAATTTTACCTAACAACTTTGTAGAACACGTTTAATTATCTAGAAAAAGAGTATCTTTTTATATAAAATAAATGAGCAAATCGCAATTGCCCCATAGACAAATGGTAAAGTCACATGTCTCTGAAACATGGTCCGTGTTGGTTCGAGTCCAACTGGGGCAGCCAATATTTATATGACAAGTCTGATACAAACTTAGAACTTCTAAAGTTGTACAGACTTTTTTAAAAGCTTCTTTAAACGTAGTAACTGCAAAACACAATAACTGCCCCGAAATATTTAGAATAACGGGGCAAAATGCCCCGTTTTTCCTAGTAAAAAGGGGCAATTTCAGTTGCTGTCATTTGCAAAACTCCTTGGTCTTTTAATATGAAAATAGATGTCGAAGCAAAAATATCAAAGAAATCATTTTTTTTAATCGAGAAAAACAATAAAATAATTCCTCTTGAAGTTAAAAACGGAGGTGATTATAAAAAACATACTTCGCTAAATAAATTATTGGTATCAGCTTATTCAGCTAACTTAACTACTCCTTATGTTTTAAGTACTAATAATCTGGAAGTTAAAAATGAAATAACTTATTTACCAATTTATATGCTTGGATTCTTAAAGAAAGATGATGAGTATAACTATATAGCTAAATTAGAAATATAATTACACACAAAAAAGAAAATAATAATTAACCTATTTTATTGTAGGCTAGAATGAAATAGGTTATAATGTAAACATGTTTATAGGTAGAGAAAATGAATTAAAAAGAATAAATAGCACATTTCAATTAGACTCATTTAAAGCTGTATTAGTTTATGGTCGTAGAAGAGTCGGCAAGACAGAATTAATTAACCAGGCAATAAGAGAGTGTAAAAAACCTTGTTTATCTCTTTTGGCAAGAAAAACAACCTCGCAGATTAATCTAACTGATTTTAATAGCGAGGCGTCTAAATTCATGAATATAATTGGCTTCAAGGCTGAAAACTATTATGATTTTTTCTCATCATTATTTGAATATAGCAAAATTCATCCTTTCATTTTATTTATCGACGAGTACTCTTTTTTAAAACAAGACGATGATCTCATCGACTCTTCTCTTCAAAAAGCTATCGAATTTCACTCAAAAGACGCTAAGTTAACTCTTATTTTATGCGGTTCTTATGTTGATATAATGAAAAGGATTGTAGATATAAAAGCTCCATTATATGGAAGATTTAACGAGATTATTTTGTTAAAAGAATTCAATTATTTTGATTCTTCTAGGTTTTATCCAACTTTGCCAACTATTGATAAAATCAAATACTATGCAACTTTTGGTGGTACTGCTTTTAATATATTAAATATAGATTATTCCGTTCCTTTTGAAGAAAATTTAATCACACGATTTTTAGAAAACGATTCTTTTTTTGAAAAAGAAGCCATAAATGTAATTGCAAGTGAAATTCAAAAAGAAGAAAAAGTAAACGCGATTTTAGAATTAATAGCAAATGGCAAGACTAAATTTAAAGAATTAAACGATTTACTTGGCGATAAATCGAAAGATAACATTTCTAGATATTTAGCCAAGCTAGAGGAAATGGGTATTATTGGAAAATCCTATATGGTTAATGATAAGTTTAATAAGAAACCAATTTACTATATTAAAAACAACCTTTTAGATTTCTATTATAGTTTTGTCTTTAAACATCAAAGCACAAGACAATTAATGAATTCACACTTATTTTACGAAAAAGTTGTAAAAGAAAAATTCTTAAAGCAATACTTACCTAGAAAGTTTGAAGAAATAATTAAAGAATATGCCATAAGAAAAAATTCAGTTGAATTACCACTATTTTTTAATGCGGGTCGTCTAATTTATAATGCAAAGCAAAGAAAAGAATATATCAATAGAGAATTTGATTTAGTTTTAGAAACAGCTAAAGGTTTTATTCCTATTGAGTGTAAATTTTTTAGTCGTCCATTAAATGAAAACGACATTAATGAAGAAATCAATCAATGGAAAGGTTTACCTTTTAATGTCTATAAATACGGATTTGCTTCCTTAAATGGATTTGATGAAAAATTAAAAGAAAACAAAGATTTAATATTAATAAATTCTGACGATATTTATCGTTAAATTTTTATCTGGAGACAAAATTTGTCTAGATAAAGTCCCAATAATTTGTCCAGATAAATTAATCTATAAGAAAAGGAACTAGCGATTACCACTAGTTCCAATGTTATAAATTAAAGAGTTTTGCTTTTAGCTTTAGCTTTTTCTTCAGCTGCTTTTTGTCTAGCTAACTCAGCTTTTTGGAAATTATAGCCATCTCTACAAGCATCTTCGATGTTAAATTCACATTTAAATCCAAGTTCTTCTTCAGCTTTATCGGTTGCAGCAAAGTTGATTGGGACGTCTCCATCTCTTCTAGGAGCAAATTTATATGGAATTTTAACTCCAGTGGCTTTTTCATAAGCTTTAATAATTTCTAAAACTGAAGTTCCTTTACCAGTTCCAAGATTATAAATTACAAGTCCTGGATTAGCTTCAAGTCTTCTTAAAGCAAGAACGTGACCTCTAGCTAAATCACAAACGTGGATATAATCTCTAACACCTGTTCCATCAACTGTTTCATAATCATTTCCGTAAACACTTACTTCTTTTAATACACCAACAGCAACTTTGTTGATATATGGGAGAAGGTTATTTGGAATTCCATTAGGATCTTCACCAAGTAAACCTGATTTATGTGCGCCAATTGGATTAAAGTATCTTAAAATAGCAATATTCCAATCTTTATGAACAAAAGCCATATCTTCTAAAATTCTTTCAATCATAACTTTTGTTTCGCCATATGGAGACGTAGCACTTTTTACAGGAGCATCTTCTGTTAATGGGACTCTATCTGGTAAACCATAAACAGTTGCACTAGATGAGAAAACAAAATTTCTAACATCATATTTTTCCATAGCTCTAAATAAAGCAAAGCAAATATCAAGATTGTTTTGATAATACATTAATGGTTTTTTAACACTTTCACCAACTGCTTTATATCCAGCAAAGTTAATAATAGCGTCAAATTTTTCTTCTTTAAAAAGCTTATCCATTGCTTCAACATCAGCACAATCTAATTTATAGAATTTTGGTCTAACGTGAGTTATTTTTTCAATTCCATCTAAAGCTTCCATTTTAGCGTTATAAAGGTTATCAACAATAACAACGTCATATCCATTTTCAATTAAAGATACAACCGTATGACTCCCAATAAAACCTAATCCACCTGTAACTAATACTTTCATAAAAACTTATCCTCCATTATCTCTTACTTAATAATTTAGCCTCATTATCAAGTATCTTTTTCTCTAATACTTTTTCTTTCTTATCATCCTTCATAGAAAGTGAAGGTAAAATTGAATCACTAATTAAACTCATAATATTATCAGCAACTAATTTTTCAGTGTTGCTTTTAACATAAAGTTTTAAAGCAGTATATGCTAAACGTAAAGTCACTTGTTTTTGATCTTCCATTAACGCTGCTTTTTTTGAAATCTCACTCGCTTCTTTAGCAACTTCTTTATCAGCACTTTCTTGTAAGTTACGGTAAAAGTTATAAAGATCATTTTTATCTTCGATATAGTCTTCATCAATTGCAATTAAAGAAGCAATATTTCTTAAAGATGAACAGTTTTTAAGTAAACTAATAAAAATGGTATAAGCTATTTGCTCTCTTGAATAAGTTTTATCTTTTGGAGAAGAGATAATTTTAGCTTTAACATAATTATTAATCATATAATTTGTAACACGATTCTCTCCCTTTGTATCAAAAGAAGATAAAACGCCGTTAATAAAATTGATGCTTTCTTCCATCTTAACTCCATCTGGTATTGATTCATAATCAGGGAGCTTATAAGCACTTAATTGACTAAGATATTTGACAAGTTCATCAAGTTTTTCGTTCATCGCTACTATTTTACACTACTAAACTTGAATTTTTGACTTTTTTTGATGTGAAATTACATTAAAAATAATGAAAAAAATATAAAAATATTAAATATAAATATTTAATTTACTCGGTAAACTATGATTTCTTTATATCCGATAAGTCTTCTTTTTATATTTGTTAAAGTACGAATAAGGGATAAATCCATCTTTCTGTAGTCTTCCTATAACAATTGATTGATCAACGTTATTTTGACGAGCAAAGAAAAGAATCGAAGTTAAATTAAAACATTTTCTATTAACAAAACGGTTATATAAATCAGGATCGATTAAAATGTCAGTTGCTAACTTATCAACTTCCTCTTCCTCCTCATCATCTTTATTAATAGTAAAATTTGTTTTTTTCTTACTTATTAAGATGTGACTTATTTCATGAAACAAAGTGAAATAAAATTTATCTAACGCTTTTCCACAATCATTAATTGCAATTAAATAGCATTTTTCTTCTTTTAAATATTTTGTAAATCCTCTTATCTTAGATTCTTTTAAATAAGGCAAAACAATAAACTTCACTCCACATTTATTTAGTGTTCTTTTTAAATTTTCAATTAAAGGGCCTCCTCTTACGTGAGAATATCTTTTTAACAAATTAATTGAGTTTTTGAAGGCGTTTTCGTTGAATTCAATACATTTTTGTTTTCTTGAAAGTTCAATAGCTAAAGCAATCCAAGCATTTCTTAAAATTATTTCTTTAATTTTAACATCGCCTCTATTTAGTCTTTTGCATTTAACAAATAGTCTTTCTTTTTTTAACTCTTTTAAAGATGAAATATTTAAAACATCTATTAGCTTCTTTTCAATTTCTTTTAGATTTAAACTCTCTTTATCAATACCTAATATCTCTTTTAAAAAACCTTTATCAAAATAAGATACAATTTCTTTTATATTTACTTCTTCCAAATTAAAACTCCTTTCATAAATATAAAGGAGTTTATTAAAGAAAATTTAAAAGAATTTTTAATTGACTACTTTTAAAACGTATTCTTTTAGTTTTTCAAAAAAGTCACTTTTAGAAAATGATATTTTGAGTTCATTATTTAATTTTGATGTATCTAAAGCGTAACGAGCGTCATGACCTTTTCTATCTTTAACAAACTTAATTAAGTTTTCATCTTTATTTAAAATAGAAAGGATAAATTTAACAATTTCAAGATTAGAATATTCATTGTGAGAAGAAACGTTATAAATTTCTCCTTCTTCCCCTTTTAAAACGATTTCATCTATAGCATAAACATGATCTTTAACATCAATCCAATCTCTGATATTTTTACCATCACCATAAACAGGAATATATTCGTTATTCATCGCTTTTTTTATAACTAGTGGAATGAGTTTTTCGTGATGTTGATATAAACCAAAGTTATTTGATGAGCGAGATAGAGTTACATTTAATCCATAAGTTTTATAAAAAGATAAAACCAATAAATCACAACTAGCTTTTGAAACACTATATGGATTAGTCGGCAAGAGGTTATCGCTTTCTTTAAAGCGATATGAAGAAGATAAACTAGTTGCACCATAGACTTCATCTGTTGAAACTTGATGAAATCTCTTCACTTTATACTTTAAAGAAAGCTTTAAAAGGTTCAGTGTTAAATCAATATTATTTTTAATAAAGAGTTCAGGTTTACTTATACTTCTATCAACATGACTTTCAGCAGCAAAGTTAATCACATAATCAAAATGAAACTTTTTAAATATTTGATTCACTTTACTATATTTAGTTAAATCTTCTTGAATGAAAATAATCTTTTTTCCATCACTCATGCTTTTAATAACTTGATTAGAGGCATAGCTCATTTTGTCAATCACAACTAAAACATCGTCTTTATGATTTTCTTTTTCAAGAAAATAAAGACAATAATTTGTGCCTATAAAGCCAGCTCCTCCAGTTATTAAATAAGTCATTTTGTTTCCTTTATTAAGTCTAGTTTAAGTAATTAAATAACCTTCTAAATTTAGTTTATTTTTAAAAATACTTAAGTTTTGCAGTGTTTTTAAAATTTATAATTGTTTTTAGAATATATTTATTTATATAACAGTTATTTATTTAAGATGATTTCACTATCTTTTAAAGCTTCAGCGATAACATCATCCATATCGTAATATTTATATTTCCCAAGTCGACCGCCAAAGATGATGTTATTTTCTTTTGCAGCTAATTCTTCATATTGCTTATATAAAGAATTATTCTTTTCATCATTAACTGGGTAGAATTTTTCCATACCTTTTTTGTAGTCAGATGGATATTCTTTCGTAATCCAAGTTACAGGTGATTGATCGTTTTCAAAATATTTATGTTCAATAATTCGAGTATAAGGAACTTCTCTTTCGGTGTAATTTATAACACAATTTTTTTGATAAAATTCTTTTTCGATGCGTTCAACTTCAAATTTAAGTGAACGATATTCAAGTTCACCAAACTTATAATCATAAAATTCATCAATTGCACCAGTATAAATAATATTTTTAGCTTGTTTGTTCCAGTAATCCTTATTCTTTAAGTAATCTTCATTTAATTTTACTTCGATATCACCAATGATATTTTCAACAAGCTTTGTATAACCACCAATTGGTATACCTTGATATATATCATTAAAGTAATTGTTATTATATTCAAATCTTAAAGGCAATCTTTTAATAATAAAGGATGGTAAATCTTTACAGTCTCTTCCCCATTGTTTTTCCGTATAACCTTTAACTAGTCTTTCATAAATTGTTCGACCTACAAGAGAAATGGCTTGCTCTTCTAAATTAGTAATTTCTTTAATATTTTCTTTAGCCTTTTCTTCTTCGATTTTAGCTTTAGCTTCTTCGGCAGTATTGACACCCCAAATTTCATGGAATGTATTCATATTAAAAGGCATATGGTAATATTCGCCCTTGTAGTAAGCTAATGGAGAATTAATAAAATCATTGAATTTTGCATACTTATTTACATAATTCCAGACTTTTTCATCACTTGTATGGAAAATATGGGCACCATAAACGTGGACGTTTATATTGTCTCTTTTTTCTGTATAAACATTACCTGCAATATGGTTTCTTTTTTCAATTATCAAAACTTTATAGCCGGCATTTTTAAGTTCACGAGCAACTATTGCTCCATATAAACCACTACCAACAATTAAATAATCATACATAAGTCAAAAACTCCTTAAAAAGATTATATCAAATCTCGCTTTATTATTTTAAATCTTTGAAATTATATCAATTATCTCCGCTATAAAAAACGAGAAAAGTTTTTTATATATGAACTTAATTTAAAATCTTGATTAATCTTTTAATGAGCCAATTGGAACAACATAGACGCCATCTTTACGACGATAGGCATAATCACCTACTCCAGTTAAGACCATTAAAAATGATGGTTTATTCATTTTCTGCGTATCAATTTTTCCCTCTAGTAATTTAAGATTTTTTACGCCTTCTTCTATTAGTCTTTCTCCACCAAGCTTAATTTCTATCAGGCCATATTTACCATTTCTTAAATGTATAACCGCATCACATTCTAAGCCTGATTTATCTCTATAATGATACACATCACCGTCTAAAGCGTTAGCATAAACTCTTAAATCTCGGATACATAATGTTTCAAATAATAGTCCAAAGGTATTTAAGTCATTTATTAAATCATTAGGTCCTATTCCCAAAGCTGCTGCAGCTATAGAAGGGTCACTATAATAACGTGTATTTGATGTTCGAATAGCTGTTTTTGATCTTAAATTAGGATTCCGTGCTGTCATTTCCTCAATAACAAAAATTTTAGATAATGCGTCTAGATAAGATGTGATAGTTAAGCAAGAAACTGCTTTTTCCTCGTTTGGCAAACAATCACTAGCTAAAACTTCTTTTGAAGCTTGGCTCCCTTGATTTCTTGCATAGGATTTCATTAGCATTCTAACTTTATCAACATTCTTTTGAGAATTATCGGCTCGATTTATATCAGATCTAACAACCGCTTCATAGTAGTATTTAGCTTGGTCAAGAGCTATCTCATCTCGCATACCAATCGCTTGAGGCCAGCCACCTCTACAAGTAATAAAAGCTAATCTTTCTAGTGAAACATTCGAAAAACCATAAATATTTTCTTTGCTATCAAATAGTTCTTTTAAACTAACATCTCCAGTTGATTCTCCAGATTCAAATAGTGACATAGTTCGCATTGTAAGAAAAGCAAATCTACCTACACCACTGTGAGTTATATCTTTGGTTTCAAAAGGAACAGCAGATCCAGTGAGTATAAATTGTCCTAATTCGCCACTATGATCGATTTCAAAACGAATTGAATCCCAAATCTTTGGCATGATTTGCCGTTCATCTATTAATCTAGGTTTCGCACCTCTTAAAATAATTTCTGGGTTTAAATCAGCCATAGCTAAATTCTGAGCTTTTCTTCTAGGATCGTCAGCATATAAAACACTTGAAGCGTGTTTTTCTGCCGTCGTGGTTTTTCCACACCATTTAGGTCCTTCAATCAAAACTGCTCCTTTTCCTTCTAACATCCTAGACAAAATACTATCAGCGATTCTTTTTTTATAAATCATGAAATCAAATCCTTCAATCTCTTTAATATAAGTATAATGTTTAGCTATTCAATTAACAATTAAATTTAACGATTTGGACCAAAATCATTATATAATTTGGACGCAAAGTATTATACGATTTGGCTTTCTTTTATTATATGATTTGGACATATTCTATTATAAATCTTCTATTTAAATGGCTTATTTATTAATAAAATAAGCAAATAGAAATATCAATAAAAGACAACAAATTAGGAAAAAACTCAGCAAAAGCTAATTTTTTATTGCTATATAATAATTTACAAAATTTCCTCCTAGTAGTTATCCGCTTTGGATCTAGCAAACTTAATCAAGAAGATAGCTCTATTAATTTATAGGAGTCAAATTTATAGATATTTCTTCATTTAAACATAATATTGTGTTACTTACTCCGCATGTAAAATTGTTAATCTTTCTTTGACTAATTCTTCCATCTTTTTATTAAGTTTTTCACTCATCAAAGAAGTAGGAAGCAATGTTTTAAAGCCATAATCAATCTTAGCATTTAAAGACTTTATAATTTTCATGCTTAACTCTTTTGATAGACCAATATTTTCACCAAATTTTATAAAATCATTTTTAGTAAATTTCTTTCTTTTTCCATTTAAAGATAAAGCAAACTCGTCTTGTCCGACTAGTAAATACGATGAGACAAGATCATAAAAAGGCGCTAAATGAAAGCCACTTCCATCATCATAAAGAGAAAAATTCTTCAAATGCATATCAGTGTTTCCAACAACATAAGAAAAATAAATTACGTTAAAAAAGCGAATTTTATCTAATTGCTTTCTCGAAGAATATTTATCAATAATCTCTTTAACACATTTTTCATAAGAACCTTGATATTTATATTCAGTAAGCTTGTAAGATAGTTGACAAAAATCTTCCATTGGTAACTTCTTTCCACTCACTCGATCAATTCTTTTTGTAATATATAAATATCCATTATTTTTAGTTTTAATAAGACCATTTTCTACAGTTTCGAGGCCTATATCATTTGCCAACAGCATTATAAAATGTTCATTTTCGGTAATATCTGGAATATCATAATCAGGTGTTTTAATAATAAATTCAGAATTATCAGTATCAAAAAACAATTTTTTGGTTTTCTTATCTCTTTTAACGCTACAAGAAATTTTCTTTTGAACGCCTGTAATAGATAAGTGATTTCTTAATTCATCAATAGCTAGAATTTCTAAATTATTTTCTAAAAGTAAGGTGTCTGGAAAAGCACTAACATTAAAGAATTTTTTAATACAAAAAAGATGCCGATGATAACTATCTTCTAAATCAGAGTTTAATTTTCTTCCGCAAAATAAGCACCTATGATTATTCATTACCTAAATCCTCTTTTAAGGAAACACATCCAATTGCATCAGCACAAGTTTTAAGCAAAACTTCAAATCTATTTAACGGATTAATGTTATATATTTTTACTGCTAAGTTAAAAAGATAGCCTTCAGGTATAAGGCCATCAAAAAAAGGAAAAAGTTCCATTGAATGATATGGTTCATCTTTAAGAGGCAACGTTAAACTTATAGCTTTACTATTGCTCTTTTTTAAATACTCATCGACGTAGTAAAAAATATAGCCATCATCATTTTCAGTCAAATAACCACATAAAATATCATTATAAAAGACTTTAGCTTTTTTCATGCTTTAATCCTTTTTTGTAGGCGATAATTCATAATCAAAAATAGATAAAACTTGATTTATCTTATCTAATTTAAGTGTTTCTTTTCCATTTTCTAATTGACTAATAAATTTCGTACTAACACCAGCATATAAAGCTAAATCTTCTTGTTTCAAATGATTTTCTTTTCTTTTTTCTTTAACAAATTGACCTATTTTATTCATGATATTACCTTTCATACATATTTTCTCAATTAAGCAGACAATAATCAAAGGAATCTATACAATCGGTAATATTTTTATATAAATGTGACCAAATTAACTAAATTATGTGTTATCGGTTATATTTTTATAATTTATAAAAGCAAATTAACAAAAGTGTACTAATCTATAAAGCTTTTAATTTTCTGATATAACCTTATGAATAAAAGAATTTCTCTTATTAAGTGCTTTTTTGTTAAGTAAGAAGACTCCACACTATCAAATCCATGCATGGCTTTTTTAATAATGTGGTGTTCAGCTTTAAATTTATCGGCTAAAGCTAAACCTTCATCTTTTAAACAATCGTTTTCGCATATTTCAATATATGTTTTTGGAATATTAGAGAAGTCTAAATCTAAAATATCATCTACTTCTTTATTTTTTAAAAATCTTTTCCACATCTTTTTATTTAATTGACTATTCCGCACCGGTGTGTCTTTAAATATTTCTTTTGCTTCAAAATTCTTATTAGTTACTACTGAATAAAATAACATTAAAGCTTTTGCTTTCCTTAATTTTGCATATAAATCTAAACAAAGATATCCACCTACCGAATCAACTTTAAACACATTTCTGCTAATAACTAATTCGCTCTTCTTTCATTAATTTCAGCTCATATAAAACTGAGAATTTAACGATAAGCCGTAAAAAGTGTTATTTTTACACTTTATACGGCGTAAAAAATGTAAAATTGACAAAAAAATACGGCTTATCACTTAAATATTCTTTGAAGATGGCTCGTTGCAACTGACCTAGCTACAAAATGAATAATTTAAAACCGTCTCCATTTAGTTCTCTGGCTATTTATTCTTTGCATCGTGTACAACAATTTGAGGATAAGGAATTAAGATGTTATTTTGATCAAAGATGATTTTAATTTCTCGATTAATGTCACGTTGCACTTGATAGCGCATTGTTTCATTACATTCGGCAATAATTCTAATTACAACTGCACTAGCAGATAATGATTGAACACCAACATAAGTTGGTCCATTTACTATTGATTTATATCATTTTCGAATATTTAGAAATACCTTTTATTTCACTAGCGATATACTGCGCAATTTCTCTGTTTTCGTAAAAATTGCGCAGTTTAAATCAATTAACGGCTTATTCCCTTCTATATTTAATTGAATCTAACATATATTCCATCATCAAAAAATACCCATACCTATTAGAGAAGTTAATCTCCAACAAGAACAAAGCTGAATATAGTAAGTTTAAGTTAATTTTTAAATTTGTATTAGATATATCGTACAAAAATGAGAACTAGTAAATTTTGATACTTTCAGCACTACAAGGCAAGGATGAAGAACCTCCTGCTAATCATAAACTAGTATCGAAAACATCTTAATTTATGGCTTCTTCACCATTCCAATATTTTATTCCCCAATTATCAAAATCCCGCTTGCTATCATAAGTGTTACACTCATAATCTATGTAATAAATCAAATCATTGATAGAGTTAACAACAAAGTTAGTCGGATAATAATCAATATTAATATTTAAGTTATATAAAATAGGTAAAAATTCTCTTAACTGATTAATATACTTAGAAATATCTTTCTTTTCCTTAATTAAATCCGATATTACATCACCTTTTATGTATTCTTTAACGATAATTTCTTTATTTAGGTCATAATCAATCATCTTAGGAATTCTAATACCTATATTAAATAAAGTATTATAGTCAATTATTTCAGATTGAATCTTATCGCCAAAGTTATAATAAGAACATGGTTCATGATGAATTTTCTTAATTACTACTTTGGTTTTTCCATCAGTGGCTAAATACGAATAGCCACCTTTTCCATGACCAATTAATTTAATAATTTTATAAGTAATATCATTGATCAAAATTATATCATCCTTATTAAAGATGTTTTCGCTTGCCATTATTTTAGGACCTCCCAATAGCCGTTTTTATTCGCTCCAACTCTTTTGATATAACCTTTATTTTTTAAAATTTTAATTATATTATCGATAGACGTTTTACCTAGATTGCACTTAACCATTAATTGCGGTTTGGTTATATTTGGATTATTCCTAATTTCTGCCAAAACCTTAATCTGAGAGAAATTAAGCCACGCTGAATTTAATTTATCACCCACTTTATCACCCACTTTATCACCCACTTTATCACCCACATCGTTAATTCTGTTAAATGGAATAGTAACTATAATGTTGTTTTCACTAACTTTAATTGATTCTTTACCATATTTATTAGTAATAGTAGGTATACCTCGACCGGTTTTTTCGCTGATATGTAACTGCATAAATAACTCAGATAATTTATCGTTTACAGGTACTGAATGTCCTTCATAAAAGCCATTTAAAGTTTGTAATGGTGGTAGCGATCCTCTAGATAGAATTTCAATTCTATCAGAATAAAAAGTTATCATCGGTTCATTTAAATTAACCCATTCGTTATGTAAAAACGCATTGATAATCGCTTCTCTAAAACAATCAAAATCAAATAGCATCACTTCATTACGTTCCATTACTCTCCCCTCTTCATCAGCTTGAGGAATATTCATAACTTCACCATAATTTAAAACATCATTTAATGAGTATAGTAAACATTTATATCCAAATTCTTTAACCGAATACATTTTTGAAGCCTTAGTTTTGCCATCAAAAATTGCAACTCGAATTGGGACATGAGAATTATCTGATAAAAGTTGAGCCATAATGTTAAATTTACCATCTTTAGTTAAAAGATGAAGATTTTTAAGATAGCTAGAATTATATAAAGTTATATTTTTGGAGGCATAATATGTCTTCAATTGGTTAAATTCTAAGTCTTGATATTCGCTTTCTTTATTATTAATCGTAGGAATGCCAAAAGTTAAAGCAGAAAATAAATAAGCTTCTCTTTCTGGATATTTTCTTATTTTTTCTTTACTTGAACCTATCCTGATATATCTAATATCTTTATAAGCTGTTGGTACAATTTTAGCACTTGGAATAACTAACACCACAACTCTTTTGTTGCTCATTCGTGTCTCTAAAAAATAAAAGTTAATACTAGGATTTAAATTCCTTGCTAAATAATGCTTAAGAGGTTCATTATTAACCTCAATTTCATAATTTATTGTTGTGCCTACAATTTCATGACTTTCATTATTTATTCCCCATATTATATAAGCAAAGTCCCTTCCTAAAATGGCGGCACTATTAGAAAGCGAGGAGATATATTCTCCTATTTGATCTTTTTCAAACCAATTTTCTTTAAATTCAAACCATTCTCTTTCGTTTTCATACGATATGCATTCTTCGATAATCTCTTTAATTTTCAACATTTTATCACCCACATATTTCTATTACTATTATTATAAAAAATGGGTGATATTTCAATAAAACACTTAGGGTAATATTTAATTTTTTAAAATAAAAATTCGCAAGTCAATTTGATGATTTTAACTTACTATTTTCTCTCGTGACTTCTAATCCAAACCAGAAGAGTGCTATAGTCAAAATTACTGGAAGCGAAGTCTAGAAAAATCCGAATCAACTCTTCCTGCGTAAAATCAAGTTGAATATCATTTAATACTAAAAAGACAAGCATAGCATGCGCACCAATTCTTTTGTTTCCGTCAAAAAAACAATGATTGGAAACTAGTCCGTATTCAAGACGTGCAGCCTTTTCTTCTATAGTAGGATAAAATTCTTTCGATGAAAATGTTTGAAATGGCGAAGCAATAGCAGATTCCAAAAGATTTTCATTTCGAATTCCTCCTATGCCGCCAAATTCTTGCATAAGCTGTTATTGAAGGTAAATAATTTGCTCTTTAGTTAAATATTTCATTTGGCAAGTTCTTGGTAAGCTTTTTTATTCTCATCAAGATATTTATTTGAAATCTTTTCCACTTCCACGCTCGTTGCAGCCACGGCTCTCTCTTGATGAAGCCTAATATCAAAAGGAATCCTTTGTTCGCGGACGGTTTGTTGAACAAAAATCGTGACGGCGGTGGTAAAGGACATGCCTAATTGATGAAAGAGATTATCTGCTTCTTTCTTCAATTCCTTATCAATGCGTATGGTTATATTAATATTTGCCATTGATATAAACCTCCTTTATTTAATTTATATAATAAATTATTTAATTTTTAATTAAATTTAAGTATTTTTCAAAAATTCTTTATTATAAATATCTATAAAATACAATTTGCAAACAAAATACAAAAGACTCTTGTAATACTAGTTTTAGAATATAGAATTATTACTTGTGAAAAAACAAAAGTTTCCTCTATTTAGCTTATTCTCACGCAATAAAGAAGTCATCAAATTGGCTGTTCCAGTTTTTATCGAACTGATTTTAGGCGTCGGTATTGGCTATGTTAATCAATTTATGTTTGCTGGTGTACCTCAAGCCACCAACGCTATAGGACAGGTAAATCAAATAAGCAATATTTTTATTGTCGCGTTTAGCGTGCTATCAACATCTTCTCTTATTCTCATCACACAATTAAAAGGATTGGATAATGAAGAAGGAATTAAAAAGATTTATCCACTTACACTATTTTTGAATTTATTTATCGGAATAATAGTCTGTGGCATTCTTTTAGCTATTTCGCCGTTTATTTTTGATTGGATGCAAGTCGATGCACAAATTATTCCACTGGCTAAACTCTACTTATATGTCTCAGCACCTTCTCTTGTTTTTTATTCTTTATATCAAGCTTTTTCAAGTTTTTTACGAGCGAATAAAAAAATGGTTGAGCCAACTATTATTACTTTTGCCACCAACATTATCAATATTGTCATTTGTGCAATTGTGCTATGGGGAATTCCAAATCTTGACGTTGAAGATCAATTGATTGGTGTGGGATTAGCTACATTAATTTCTCGTTTTATCTCTTGCCTTATTTCGTATATTTTCTTTAAAGTGACAGTTAAATCAAAAATTTCATTTAGATCTCTTCGTCCATTTCCGTCTATGTTGCTTAAAAAACAACTAAAGATTGGATTGCCAACAGCTGGGGAAACTTTATCATATAATTTATCACAATTTGTTTTAGCAATTATTGTTAACTATTCTTGCACAGTTTTAGATCAAAATTTAAGAACATTCATTATGACCATCACTTCCATTATTTACTTGTTTGCAAGTGGCAGCGGAATAGCTATGCAAGTCATCGAAGGTAATCTTTTGGGCAATCAAAACAAAGAAGAAGTTTATAAACTCGTTAGCGATACAGGTAAAATGGCACAAATTGTGTCTTTTGTCATGTCACTAATCGTTTTAGGAATTGCTTATCCTCTTTTTGGAACACTAATGACTCCTGCAATTAACAATCCAGCAATCAATATCAATAATGTGGATTTTATGTACTGTGGATTAACAGCAGTTTTTTGCCTTTGTATCAACGTTGTGTTAGAACAAGGTAGAGCAACTAATTTAGTTTATGTTAAAGGATTAGAGACGGCCGGAGATATTGCATTTCCAGTGATAAGTTCTATCATCACATCATGGGTGTTTACAGTCGGAGCTTCAGCACTTCTATGTACCGTCTTCAAATTAGGTATTTATGGTGCTTTTATTGGTGCTTGCCTCGACGAATGTGTACGCGGAATTGGTTTTTTTATTCGCTGGCGAAAAGGCAGATGGAAAACAATTAACTTACTCAAAGGAATAAACTAAAGAAAGACAATCGCAATCCTTTTAAATCTCAAAAAGCAAAAACTTCATTTGGGTATTGCTGGAAATTTATTCATTGTCAAAACTATATAAAATATTACTTTTAAAATTGATAAAAGCATCAATTGTGAAATCTTGAAGCGAAACTTTTGAATTTGAAAAACTAAATAATTGTCATTTTCATTTTTCCTTCCTTTTAATAATTTTAATTAAAGATACAATGATTCCGATAACGCCTAAAATGTTTAATATTTGGAAAACAATTAATTCAAAATCGCTTGAATAAAATGGAATATACCATACATAGAAGCCTTGACCTAATGTTGGATGAGACCTTTTATCAACTAAAGACCAAATGAAGCAAAGTATTAAAATCAAAATTGAAACAACTAATAAAACATAGTATAAAGATAAATAAGTTTTTTTAACTTCATTTGAATTTAAATCTTTCTTTTCGTTTTCTAAAACATTTAATGGAGAATCTAGCGCTTTTCCATTTAGAAGATACTCGTAATCAACGTTTAAATAACAGGCAATACATTTTATTGTGTCAATATTTGGCTCGTTCACATTTGCTTCCCATTTTTGAACAGCCTGTCTTGACACGTTTAATTTATCCGCTAATTGTTCCTGAGATAAGCCATGTTTCTTTCTTAACTCTCTTATTCTTTCACCCAATGTCACTCAAAATCACCTCATCGTCAAATAATATAAAAAATAACAAGTAGCATTATAAGCACTGTTAAGTAGCAATAACGCTATTTATCATAGCAATTTGTCATTTTACATACTATTATGAAAAATTTCATTTGGAAAACTCCCCATAGATAATTTTCAAATCATTTATCAAAAAATCATTCAATTTAAAAAAATTAAACTTTAATTAATCGTATCTAAAAACAATCTTACCTTTTTGTTTGCTATTTAAAAAGTAATCTAACACTTCATTAAAATCTTCTAATTTAATATTTCTTTCATTGACTAATGGACGAATATCATTTCTACTCACAATTTCAGTTATTTTTTCTTATTCTAATGTATCTATATACTCTATAACTTTATTTATATCTTCCATAGAATATAATGTTCCGCCGCTTGCTGCAAAATGTCTGCCACCATTAATCTTTTCAGCTATTGATTGAACATTTCTTGTTCCATCACTTCGATATTCACATCTTACACTTTTACCATCTTCATCTTCGATAACAAAAGCGCTAACGCTTTTGTGCGTGAATGCCTTGACTTTGTTATTTAATTTTCTTCGTTTTTCTCTTTGTCTTTTGCATGCTTGCGGCAACTTAATCCGTTGTTACCGTACCGCCATTTTCGGACATATCGGCTTTTAGAAGTACGCCCGTAAATTTGCCGCGTTTTGCGTCACTTATAACTTTGTATTTTCCCGCGTTTAAGTTTTCTATCAGTTTTGCATCATCATTGTCGGTTAGCGCTTCTTGAATTAATATGGCAATTTCTTCATAGCCGTTCTCTGTTAAATTCATAACCACTATTCGTCTTGCCTTCCCTAATGTTGTATCTTCCGTAGATTTATCATCTCTTATAATAAATGAGCGTGTATTCTCGCCAACCGCAGAGATAATGCCGTCATTCGCAAGTTTCTCATTGACCGCATTTAACAAGAGTTTTCGCATCTCCTGTATTGTAGGGTTATAACCAAAAGCATATTCATTAGAATATTTGGCGCCGTTGACATAAGGAGTCCCTCTATCGAATGCTTCGTCAAGTTTTGCGGCGTCAGGATTTTCGGTTAACAAATCTTGTAAAGTTATTTCCGTTTTAGGTTCAACGCAAGATATTCTGTAAAGCATCGAAATTATTGCATTATCGTAGAAGAAATGTAGTTTTATACAATCGATAATACCGTTTTTATCGCTATCAACGACTTCCCATTGGTCGATTTCAACGCAATTTAGATCGTAATTGCTACTAAATGTTTTATACAGCATATCTTCGAGCAAATGGTCGTTCAATGTTTCAACGACGACTGCCTGATACTTTTCGTTACCCTCTTGCATAAGTTCATCCAACGTAGTAGGGAGAGTCTCTTCGGGTATAGCCCTATAACCGCACACGCAAACGCCGTCCGCATTATACGAATGTTCCGCTTTGCCGCTTATCTCGTCGCAGTTGATACACTTGTGCCAATGATGAGTGTCGTCGCTTTCCCATTTTTCAGAAAAAGCATGGTCTGTTGTTGCAATTTCTTCCGTTTTTGTCGCCTTACATACGGTGCAGGTATAAATCATTTCGCCATTTGCCGTGCAGGTCGGCTCTTTCGTTATATTGCCGTTATCCCAAGTATGCGCGGCTTTGTCGATTACCTCGTCGCAGTCCGCGCCCGTGCAGGTGTGCCAATGCTCGTTATCGTTATGCGACCATTGCTCCGAATAAGTATGCGTATGCGTGCCGTTCCCGCCCGTAGTTTCGTTCCCGCCGTTGCAAGCCGCAAGATAGAACGCGAAAACAACGCTCATTGCCGCCGTTATGAATGCAAGCATTTTCTTTTTCATTATTAAACCTCCCCTGACATTGCAGTTTATGTGTAACTTTTACTGCAGCGTCGAAAAAATATTATTTTACCCCGCAACCAGACACTGTTTACCTTTTTACTATAGCATAACCGCCGTAAAACACGCAAACCACTGAATGTAGTAAAAGTACACGGGAGTTTTGCAGTTAGGGTCTTGACATTATAACAAAATACAGTATCAATCTGTTAAATATTTATTCTTCTAATAAAAGTATCAACAAAGTATTTTCTATACATTCTTATTTCCTTATAAATATAGTGTTAACACTTTATTCGCCGTAAAAAGTGGAAATTAAATAGAATGAAGCTAATCAAATCATTAAAATAAGTTTCAATATTCACTACTTAAAAATAATGCTAAAGCGTCTGCTTTTTATGATGCAATTGTATGGTTAATTGGCTCTAGACTAGCTTACAAGATTAAAAATTTAAAGTTATTAGACATATCATTAAATTTCTATAAAATTGATGAGCAATTCAAACTATATTTTGCTGATATTTCCTTAATCATGCCTTCATATGGAAAAATAGCTCAAGAAATCTTACTAAATGGAAATAGTGGGATTTATAAGGGTGCAATATATGAAAATGCTGTTTGCTCTTTATTAAAGGCCAAAGATTTAAATATATCTTACTATCAAAAGCCTAATAGGTTAGAAGTTGATTTCGTTCTTGAAACAAAAAACTTTCCAATCGTGATTGAAGTTAAATTAACTAACTCAAAATCAAAATCTCTATCGACACTAGCTTCTAATCCTATGGATTATGGCGCATCTAATTTAAAATGTCTTAAATTATATGAAAAAAATATCTCTTATAACAAAGAAAAGAAAATTTTAAATTTGCATTATTACACAATTGATTTTATAGACTTTAATGCATTATTTGATGAGTGAATTAAGCAAGTAAATAGCAGAAACTCTTCTTATGTTCTCTCTCTTTTTTAGTAAAACCGCGCAAAATCTCACTTAATTTTTAAAACAATGTCAGATTATAAGAGCACGTTTAGCACTTCTAGTACAAATGAAATGATTGTCATGAAATCAATAACCAAAAACATTGAGTTCATTCTTTGCGTCTCCTTGTTAATATTTAAGAAGACTTTTTGCAGCGCAAACTCGTAAAAACTTGTGTATTTTCGTAAGTTTTTACCCTGTAGAGTAAAAACTCTTAATTTTTAATAACTTTTAACATATAATTTAATAAAAGGAGAAATATCTATGATATACAGAAAAGAATATATGCAACGCTTAAAAGCATTCAAGGACAATAAAGTAATCAAAGTTGTTACAGGTTTGCGTCGTTCTGGAAAATCTACACTTCTTGAAATGTTCCGCGATGAGCTCCTTCAAAGCGGAGTCAATCCTGATCAGATACAATACATTAATTTTGAGCTTATGAAATACGACGATGTGCGCAACTATAAGCAGCTCTACGATCTAGTTAATAAAAATATGCTTTCAGGCAAGAAAAATTATCTATTTTTCGACGAAATACAACAGGTAAGCGGTTGGGAAAAAGCCATTAATTCACTTTCGCTCGAATTCGATACAGATATATATGTTACCGGTTCTAACGCCTATCTACTCTCCTCAGAACTAGCGACCTTAATATCGGGCAGATATGTAGAAATCAAAATGCAGCCGCTATCTTTCAAAGAGTACTACGGCTACTACCACGATACAGGAAAGAGTCGAGAAGAGCTTTTCAATAACTATCTCAAATACGGCGGTTTGCCGCAGCTTTTGTCTTTACCTCAAGACGAACAAACAATAGGTATGTTCTTATCCAGCATTTATGATACAGTCATTATGAAAGACGTACTTGCCCGAAACAATCTCAAAAATATAGACCTATTAAAACGTGTGTTTGCCTTTGTATGCAATAATGTAGGCAGTATCACCTCTACAAACAGTATTGCAAAATATATTGCAAACGAAGCAAAGCTCGACACGGCACTGCGCCCTGCTACAATTGGCAATCTCCTTCAAATGCTTGAAAATGCATTCATTATTTACCGCGCAGACCGCTATGACGTTAAAGGTAAAGAGGTCTTAAAATCACTTGAAAAATACTATCTTGCAGATACTGGTTTAAAAAACGCCATTGTCGGATACAATCTCGAAAATTATGGTCATTCGATCGAAAACGTTGTGTATTTAGAACTTCTTCGTCGTGGCTATCAAGTCTATGTTGGTAAAAACGACACTAAAGAAATAGACTTCGTTGTGATAAATAAAGAAGAAACACGTTATTTTCAAGTTACTGAAACGCTAGTAGGTAAAAAGACGCAGGAACGAGAAATTGCCCCATTTCGCTCTACACATGATTTTTATGAAAAAACAATTATCACAACTGATAAAACATATGTTACTAATCTAAACGGTATAAAAATCGTCAACCTTATAGACTTTTTGTTATCATAACAAGACGCCTTTTAAAGAAGAACTATTCAAATTATTTAAAACAATAACCATAAAAGGACTAATTTTTTTGGTATTAATCATATTGTCTATTATGTGGCGATGGTCCTTTCATGAATCCCAGATTACTTTCTATTTCTTTTTCCTGTGTTGTTTGAACCTCTAACCTCTTCGTGATAGAAATAATCAACGATTACTGGATGACCTTTTTTAGCTCTTCCATATGGTGTTTCGTTATCCACGAATGGACAATCGTTATCCTTGGCTAATTGCTCAGCCTCTTTTTCTAATTCTTCAAAATAGCTCCTGTCTTTTTTATTATATATATTTTCGTATAAAGGATACAAATCAGGATGTTTTTCTTTGATATAATCCATTATTTTTCCTTTGAATCCACCTCTTAGGTTAAGGTTTTCAAGCCATATCAAATCGCATTGATCTTTAGCTAATTCGAATATCTTCTTGAAATCCGTGATGCCTGGGAATACCGGCGAAATGAAGCATACTGTTCTAACACCAGCATCATACACTTCCTTCATTGCTTTTAATTTTCTTTCTATTGACACAGAATCGTCCATATCACTTCTGAAGCCTTCGTCTAAGGTATTAATTGACCAAGAAACCGTGACTTTCTCGAATTTCTTTAACAAATCCAAATCCCTAATTACCAAATCAGATTTCGTGCATATCAACAGTTCAGCGTCAACGCCCACCAATTGTTCCAATAGTTTTCTAGTGTTCTTGTATTTGGCTTCTTCTGGCAGATATCCATCGGTCACAGTCCCAATGATGATATGCTCGCCTTTGAATTTATCCAGATTCTTGATCGGCTGCCAGTTTTTGACATCCAAAAACGTTCCCCATTCTTCCGTGTGGCCTGTGAATCTTTTCATGAATGAGGCATAGCAGTATTTGCAGCCATGTGTGCATCCGATATAAGGGTTGACGCAATATCCGCCGATAGGAGCGTTAGACTTGGTCATTACGTCTTTGACTTGGATTTGCCTTATGATTACGTTCTTATTCATCTTTTAGATTCTCCTTTACTTTGTTCAACAATCTGTCCAACTTCATCCTTTTTTCTAAATCAACCATCTCAAATTAGCATTTACAGTGTATGGTAAATTTTAACTCTTATTTAAAAATAGTCCAATGGTTCGAGTCAGTGCAATTTTGCAACTTCTAAAAGTAGAACAAAAGTAATTAAAAACATTAATTTTTAATTACCCCATCTTGGCTAATGCC
>OLIX01000011.1_pt1 | contig 159646 bp, 163 predicted proteins | sample 1601331 | NCBI WGS metagenome assembly OLIX01 (sample SAMEA2452120, study PRJEB22498) | human gut metagenome | biome: human feces; feature: human gut; material: feces | place: Australia | collected 2012 | reverse complement strand
TTATAGTGGGAGCCAAAGCTTGGACACCATAATCATTTCTTACTGAACTGTAACAATTGTAAAATTGAAAATAGAAAAATTAAATAATAAATCCTGAATATTTGATTCAGGATTTATTATTATTTATCTACAATTATTGTTGTTTTGTTTTTCATTGTTACTATGACTTTGATTATTTTTATTATTTTGATTATTCTTGTTGTTTTGGTTTTCTTTATTTTTCTTTGACATACATAGCACCTCCATTTAAAACTCACTTATATTATGAACTAAAAAAGTAAATTTATTCAAAATAAAATTTGTTTTTTTATATAATTTGTTATATAATATTTAAAAAATCAATAAAAATAGTAAAGAACAATATATCACAAGGAAGTGTTAAAAATAATGGAATATGAAAATAGAAAATTAAAAGAATTTGAAGATTTTATACGCTTTAGAAAAATAGCTATTATTGGATTAGGAGTTAGTAATATACCTTTAATAGATTATATGCATGAAAAAAAAGCAAAAGTAACAGTTTTTGATGACAGAGAATTTGAAAAAATACCAGAAGAAATAACGAAGAAAATAGAAAATTATAAATTTGAATATTCATTTGGTAAAGATAATTTAAAAAAATTAAAAAACTTTGATATTATTTTTCGTTCACCAAGTTGTTTACCAACAAGAACAGAGCTAGTAGAAGAAGAAAAGAGAGGAGCTCTTGTTACAACAGAAATAGAAATGCTTATGAAAATGTGCCCTTGTAAAATAGTAGGTGTAACAGGAAGTGATGGAAAAACAACAACAACTAGTTTGATTTATAGTATTTTAAAAGAAGCTGGATATAATACATATTTAGGAGGAAATATAGGAACACCTCTTTTTACAAAAATTTCAGAAATAAAACCAGACGATATAGTAGTATTAGAATTAAGCAGTTTTCAATTAATGGGGATGAAAGTAAGTCCACATATAGGGGTTATTACTAATATAACTCCAAATCATTTGAATATACACAAAGATTATCAAGAATATATAGATGCAAAGAAAAATATTTTTAAATATCAAAAAGAAAATGATATTATTATTTTAAACTATGATAATGCAATAACAAGGGAATGTGCTAAAGAGGCATTAGGAAAAGTTGTCTATTTTAGTGGTAAAAATAAATTAGAAGATGGCTTAATAGTTGATGACAAAATAATTAAAGAATGTAAAGATGGTATTAGAAAACATCTTTTAGACACACAAGAAGTATTATTAAGAGGAGAACACAATTATGAAAACATAGCTACTGCATTAGCAGCAACAAGAACTTTAGTTGATACAGATATAGCAATAAAAGCTATAAAAAAGTTTAAACCAGTAGAACATAGATTAGAGTTTGTTAGAGAAATAAATAAAGTTAAATGGTATAATGATTCGGTTAGTTCTTCGCCAACAAGGACTATTGCAGGTTTAAAATCATTTGATGAAGAAATTGTTTTAATTGCAGGAGGTTATGACAAAAATTTAGATTATACACCAATTGCAAAACCTATAATAGACAATGTAAAAGCATTAATTTTAATGGGGCAAACATCAGGCAAAATATTTGAAGCAGTTAAAGAAGAATTAGAAAAACAAAATAAAAAATTAAAAATATATATGTGTAATTCATTAGAAGAAACCGTAAACCTTGCTAAAAAAGTGTCAAAACCAAATCAGATAGTATTATTTTCTCCAGCAAGTGCAAGTTTTGATATGTTTAAAAATTTTGCAGATAGAGGAATACAATTTAAGAATTTAGTAAATAAACTTTAAATTTTTCACATAATATAAAAAACTTCCATATTATATATAAAATAATAAGGAGGTTTTTTATATGTATAACAATGAATCATTTGATGATTACATAAGGAGTATTTTAGGATATCAAAACATGAATAATATGTATATACAAAATAATTCAAATAATTACAATTTAAGTAATAATAATAATAGAGAAGAATTAGAAAATTGTTATCCTGAAATATATAAAATAGTATATCCGATGGTTTCACAAAGATGTTCAACAATGAGCCAGCCAGTGACAAGAGAAACAGTAGAAAATATGACAGATGAAATTTATTCTGCAATTGAAGTTAATAGTGAAATAAATCTTAATATTAATTTACAAAATAAAACAACTGGAAATAGACAAGAAAATAAGGTTTCTACTAGTAATATTTTAAAATCAGAGGATAAAAATGAAAAAAGAGGAGAAGATAGACAATTTGGAAATAGAAATTTAAGAGATTTGATTCAAATTTTAATTATTAGGGAATTATTAAGAAGACCAAGACCAGAAAGACCACCTTTTCCAGGACCTGGAGGCAGACCACCATTTCCAGGAGGACCAGGTAGACCACCTTTTAGACCTAGAGAATATGATGATATGGATATTTATGAAAGATATTAATTTTAAAAAAAAAGGAAAATATTTCTATAATATTTTCCTTTTTTTTTGCAATTTATCTATATGATTTTTTTGAATATTATTTTTTTATTTTGACAAAAATAATATTGAGAAATTTTGAAAGGTGGTAAATAAAATGAAAGTTAAAGAATGTATGTGTGATGATGTATGTTGTGTAAAGCCTGAAACAAAGATAAAAGAAGTTGCAAAATTAATGTCTGAAAATCATATTGGCTCAATACCAGTATGTGATCAAAACCAATGTATTTGTGGAATTGTAACAGATAGAGATATTTTATTAAGATGTGTTGCTTGTGATAAAGATACAAATCAAACTTCGGTAAGTGAAATTATGAGTTGCAATGTCTGCACTTGCAAGGAAGATGATGATATAACAAATGCACAAACTCAAATGAGTCAAAATCAAATTAGAAGATTACCAGTATGTAATTCAAAAAATGAAGTAGTAGGTATATTAACTTTAGGAGATTTAGCGCAAAATACTCAATCAATAGGACAACAACAAGTTAATGAAACTATAGAAAATATTTGTAACTGTCATCAAAATAAAAACGCTGAATAAGAAGGACAAAAATTAGCAAAAAGGCGGATATAGGACCGCCTTTTTGCATATAATAAAAACGGAGGGAACAAATGATTTTTGATGTTTCTTATTGGACAAGAGTTTTTAAAAGAATTTTATATGTTGTTTTTATATTATTAGGCTTATATATTGGGTTAAAATTATCTGTTTTTTATATGCCTTTTTTAGTTGCCTTTATAATATCATTAATGGTAGAACCTGCTATAAAGTTTATTATGAGAAAGACAAATTTAACCAGGAGAACTAGTTCTATAATTATATTTGTAATTGTGTCTCTTATAATATTAGGAACATTAACATGGCTAATTATAACTTTATTCTCTGAATCATCTAGTTTATTACAGGGATTAAATAATTATTTTGATAAAGCTTACATACAATTTCAATCATTAATTTCTACATTTAATTATGACAAAATTCATTTGTCTAGTGAAGTTTTATCTGTTATAGAAAATTCAACAGAAGATTTATTAACAACAGCCTCAAATTGGTTAAGAGGTGCATTAACAGGTTTAATAAACTTTATTACAAGTTTACCGTCTATTGCTATTTGTATTGGTATTACAGTAGTTGCACTATATTTTATTTGTGTAGATAAAATTTATATATTAGATCAAATAGAATATCACTTACCAAAAGTATGGGTGAAAAAAATACGAGTTCATTTAAAGGATTTAATTGACAGTTTAGGTGGGTATTTAAAAGCAGAAGCAACTCTTATTTTGGTTTCTTTTATAGTCTCTTTAATTGGATTATATATTTTAGAATTTTCAGGATTTAACGTACAATATCCATTATTGATGGCTTTATTTATTGGGTTTGTAGATGCTCTGCCAATTTTACGGATCAGGAACAGTAATGATTCCATGGGCTATTTTATGCGCTATTAATGGAGATTTAAATTTAGGAATTGCAATTATAATTTTGTTAGTTATTATGTCTGTAATAAGACAGTTATTAGAACCAAAGTTAGTTAGCAAAAATATAGGAATACATCCTATTTTTACACTAATAGCAATGTACACAGGATTTAAAGTAATAGGAGTGATGGGGCTTTTAATTGGACCAATTGTACTTATTATATTTAAAAATATATTTGCTAATTTAATAGATAAAGGAGTATTTAAAACTATTTTTGATAGAAAATAAAAATGAAGCAAAAAGAATTAGTTTCTAATTGCTTCATTTTTTATTTTATTCCCATTCAATTGTTGCTGGTGGCTTAGAAGTAATATCATAGACAACTCTATTTACATGTTCAACTTCATTTACAATTCTACTTGAAACTTTTTCTAAAACTTCATAAGGTATTTTACTCCAAACACCTGTCATGAAGTCAGTTGTTTCAACAGCTCTTAGTGCAACAGTGTAATCATAAGTTCTTTCATCTCCCATTACGCCAACAGATTTTAGATTTGTTAATACTGCAAAATATTGGTTGATATTTTTATGAAGACCAGCTTTAGCAATTTCCTCTCTAAAAATACTATCTGCATTTTTTAGAATTGTTAATTTATCATCTGTTATTTCACCAATAATTCTTATAGCTAATCCAGGCCCAGGAAATGGTTGTCTAAATACTAAATTTTCAGGAATTCCTAATTCTAATCCAGTTTTTCTAACTTCATCTTTAAATAAATCTCTTAAAGGTTCTACAATTTCTTTAAAATCAACATAGTCAGGAAGACCTCCGACATTATGGTGACTTTTAATAACAGAACTTTTGCCTAAACCACTTTCGATTACATCAGGATAAATAGTACCTTGAACTAAAAAGTCTACAGTTCCAATTTTTTTAGCTTCTTCTTCAAATACTCTTATAAATTCTTCACCAATAATTTTTCTTTTTCTTTCTGGATCAGTAACACCAGCAAGTTTATTTAAAAATCTATCTTTACAATTAACTCTAATTAAGTTTATATCAAATTGATTTCTAAATATTTCTTCAACTTCATTTCCTTCGTTTTTACGAAGAAGTCCATGGTCTAGAAAAATACAGGTTAAATTTTTCCCAATAGCTTTACTTAAAAGTACAGCTGCAACAGAAGAATCAACACCGCCAGATAAAGCACATAGAGCTTTTTTGTTACCAATTTTTTCTTTTAGTTTTTTAATACTATCTTCAACAAAAGAAGATATAATCCAATCTCCAGAGCATTCACAAATATTAAATAAGAAATTTTTAATAACTAAAGTTCCATTTATAGAATTGTTAACTTCAGGATGGAACTGAATACCATATAAATTTTTCTCTGTATTTTCAATAGCAGCATTTGGACAAGAAGATGTATGTCCAATATTTTTAAACCCATCAGGAACAACATCTACATAATCAGTATGACTCATTAAAAATCCATTAACATTATCAAATCCATTAAAAAGTGCAGAAGTATTGTCAATATTAACATTTGTTGTACCATATTCTCTTTTATTAGCTTTTGCTACTTTTCCACCCAAAGTATATGTCATTAGTTGCATACCATAACAAATTCCCAATATAGGAATTCCTAGTTCAAATATTTCTTTAGAGCATTTAGGTGAATCTTCACTAAATACACTTGCAGGTCCACCTGTGAAAATAATTCCTTTTGGATTTTTCTCTTTTATTTTTTCAATAGAGATGTTATAAGGAACTACTTCGGAATAAACATTGCATTCTCTAACCCTTCTTGCAATCAATTGATTATATTGACCTCCAAAGTCTAAAATCAAAATTAATTCATTTTTCATTATTTATACCCTCCTAAAATAAAATTATTATAATGAAAGTTCTTTATCTTTTTTAGATGTCTTAAGTATTTTTTCGAAAGTTGGACTAGATAGATATTCATTAATATCATATTCTGTAATGCCAAGAGAGCTTTCTTGAGATTTAAATATTTTGTCTTTAAGTGCATATAGCTTTGAAAAATAATTTAATATATATTTTTCACAAGGATCTCCTTTAGTTACTTGGCTAACTAAATTTTTGTAATTTTGATAATCACTAAATTGTTGAGTAACAACTCGATCTTTTTCTGTACTATCAATTCTAGATAAAAAAGATTTTGGTGCAACTTCTTTAATTTCTTGTACAAATTCATTTATTTTTTCTTTATCTTTAGGTTCTGGAATTCGAAAAGGGGATATTGCTTTTCCTTTTAAATTAGTATGAGCAGCATACCCGTAATTTCCTTCTTGATATTCATGTTGAGACTGTAATTGACATTCAATTGTACCAAATAAAGTATCTATGTATAGAAAGTTAGATACAAATCCATCTTTAGTTCTTTTCTTTTTCATAGCTTTAGGACTTGGGGAAATATGTAATTTTTCAAATAATTCATTATTTTCAAACAATGAATCAACTTGTTTAGTTAAAACAGCTAAATCTAACTTATCATGTACTCTAGAAGTGAAATCATCTAAAGCTTTAAAAAAGTTCATTTTATTGTTCAAAATATCTTCATTATCTATCGGTTGATTTTCATTGTTAGCAGCTTTCATAAATGCAAGGCAATTTTCTATATCTGCAATTTGTTTATTATAATAATTAAGTAAATTTTCAGCTTCAGGAGAAATTAAAGTTTTAATTTGATTTAATAATTGTTTACATTTTTCGTAATAATCAACTTTAGTATAAGAATAATTATAAACTTTAGGATTCGAAAAATCATCTTTAATCAGTTTTGATTTAAATTCTTGCATTTCTCCTAAAATACGATGATTTTTCTTTTTTTCTTCTATTAGTTCTTGAATTTCTGGGTCGTTTGAATAGAAAGTAGGAGGTCTATTACATGCAATTATTTTCATAGCAAAAATATCATTAATATTTTTTAAGTCTATTTTAGGCTCATTTGTATTTGTGTCATATGATATGGAAGTTCTTGAAGCATAATCTTCAAGTTTATCTTTAATACTCTTAGGAGCTTTAAAACGATATGGAATTTCCACAGTAAAATCTTCATAACGTTGATGCTGAGATAACATTATTGCAGCTATTACATAATGAAAATAATCTTGTACATTTTTATTTTCATATATTTTAGCATATTCTTCATATTTCTTATCCAACAAATCTTTTAATAATTCTTCTTCATTTGGTACGTCAACTTTTAAAGAATCTACAAATTCTGTTCTTTTGTCCATTTTTAAATTTCACATCCATTCTTTATATGTTAAAAAAATTATAACAAAAAAATAAATATAAGTAAAGCGTAAACTGTAATACTAAAGTAAAAAATAATTATTGAAAAGTTTTTTAGTTTATGCTATTAATAAAAAAGTATAAAGGAATAAGAAAGGAGTATATTTTGAATCTTTTTGAAAATTTAAATGATAGAATTAATAAAACATTAGAAAAAGCTAAAAAAGAAAAAAGCATTAAGCCTTCTAATATATATGAAGATGAGTTGAATTTAGCTAAAAAATTAGATGCTATTGAAGAATATACAATAGAACGATTTGAAGAAAATATAGTAGTATTAGAAAATAGAGAAAATCAAAAAATGATAAATGTAGATAGAGATAAAATACCTGAAGGAGTAAAAGAAGGAGATATTGTAAGGGTAATTAATGGAAAGATTTTAAAAGATGAAAAAAAGACAGAAGAAGTGTCAGAAAGAATAAAAAATAAAATGGATGATTTATGGAATTAAAAGGAGAAATTACAAATGAGCAAAAAAAAGAAGCAAAAGAAGCAAAGTATAGTAATTAGTATTATAAGTACAATTATTCTATTAGGTATAATTTTATTAGGAAGCAATTTTAATAAAACTGAAGAATTTAATAATTTTATAAAAGCTAATAATTTAATAGAAAATCAAACTGAAGGTAATTTAGAAAATTTAATTGTATATTTTATTGATGTAGGTCAAGCGGATAGTATATTAATAAAGAATCAAGATGATACGCTGTTAATTGATGCTGGTAATAATGAAGATGGGCAAGATGTTGTTAATTTTATAAAAGGAAAAGGAATAACAAAATTAAATTATGTAATAGGTACACATCCACATGAGGATCACATTGGAGGATTAGATGATGTAATAAATAGCGATTTGAAGATTGAAAATTTATGGATGCCAAAAATACAAACCAATACTAAAACTTTTGAAGATGTTTTAGATGCGGTAAAAAATAAAGGATTAAAAGTTACAGCACCAAATAAAGGAGATAGTTTTGAAATAGGGAAAGCTAAATGTGAAGTTATGACAGATAGTATATTAAACAAAGACAATTTAAATTTATCTTCTATAGTAATTAGACTTGAGTTTGAAAATAATAGTTTTTTATTTATGGGTGATGCAGAAACTGCAAATGAAAAAACAAGAACTTGGATGAAAACAGATGTATTGAAAGTAGGGCATCATGGCTCAAATACAAGTAGTTCTGAAGATTTTTTAAAACAAATTAATCCAACATATGCAGTAATTATGGCTGGAAAAAATAATAGTTATGGACTTCCTAAGCAAAAAATATTAGACAGATTAACAAAAATTGGTGCAAAGGTTTACAGAACAGATGAAGAAGGAACAATAATGATGATTTCAAATGGTAATAATATTGAAGTTAAGGAAAACACTTGACAGTTTGCAATAATAAAGTTAAAATATAATAGGTAGGAAAAAATATATTTTAAATTGAAAAACATATATATATATTTTATTCGAACATTGAAAATTAAATAAGAAAGAGGTGCATGGTTATGAATATTATAATCATTATTGCCGCTGTCTTAATCTCACTTGCAATAGGTATACTAATTGGAATGGTATATAGAAAAAAAGTTGCAGAGTCTAAAATTCAAGGTGCAGAGAATGAAGCAAAAAGATTGATAGATTTAGCTAAAAAAGAAGCTCAAAATCTAAAAAAAGAAGAAATTTTTAAGGCTAAAGAAGAAATTATGGCTAGCCGTAAAGAATTAGATCAAGAGATTAAAGAAAGAAGAGGCGAAGTTCAAAAACAAGAAGCAAGATTAATTCAAAAAGAAGAAAATTTAGAAAGACGTTCAGAAAATTTTGAAAAAAGAGAGAGAGATGTTGAACAAGAATTACAAAAAATTGAAGAACAGAAAAAGGAATTAGAAGAATTACAATCAAAAGAGATGGTAGAACTTCAAAAAATTGCAACTTTAACAAAGGAAGAAGCAAAACAAAAATTATTAACAGAAATGGAAAAAGAGTTAACAGCAGAAAAAGCGGCATTAATTAGGGAACAAGAGCAAAAAGCAAAAGAGACAATTAATAAAAATGCAAAAGAGATGTTATGCTATGCAGTACAAAAATGTGCAGCAGATCATTCTCAAGAAACTACGGTATCTATAGTTGCTCTTCCAAATGATGAAATGAAAGGAAGAATTATTGGTAGAGAAGGAAGAAATATAAAAGCTTTAGAAACACTAACAGGAATTGATTTGATTATTGATGACACACCAGAAGCTGTTGTATTATCAGGATTTGATCCATTAAGAAGAGAAGTTGCAAAAATAGCATTAGAAAAATTAATTGATGATGGAAGAATTCATCCTTCTAAAATAGAAGAAATGGTAGAAAAAGCAAAAGAAGAGGTTGAAAATACTATTAAAGAAGAAGGAGAAAGAGCAGTTCTTGAAACAGGGGTTATTGGACTTCATCCAGATTTAGTAAAATTAATTGGAAAACTAAAATATAGAACAAGTTATGGACAAAATGTATTAAATCATTCTATTGAAGTTTCAAATTTAGCAAGAATTATGGCAGAGGAATTAGGATTAAATCCAAAACTTGCAAGAAGAGCAGGACTTTTACATGATATTGGTAAAGCATTAGACCATGATATGGAAGGAACACACGTTGAAATTGGAGTGGAAGTACTAAAGAAATATAAAGAAAATCCACTTGTAATAAATGCAGTAGAAGCACATCATGGAGATGTAGAACCTCAAACATTAGAAGCAGTATTAGTTCAAGCAGCTGATGCAATTTCAGCATCAAGACCGGGGGCAAGAAGAGAAACACTAGAAGCATATATTAAGAGATTACAAAATCTTGAAGAAATAGCAGATTCATTTGATGGTGTTGAGAAGTCTTTTGCAATACAAGCAGGTCGTGAAGTTAGAATTGTAGTAAAACCTGAAAAAATATCAGATGATCAAATGACAATTTTAGCAAGAGATGTTGCTAAAAAAGTAGAAAACGAAATGGATTATCCAGGACAAATTAAGGTAAATATTATAAGAGAAACTAGAGTTGTAGATTATGCAAAATAGTAAAAAATAGGACTACTTTATTATAAGTAGCCCTATTTTTTTAAAATCTCCAGAAAAATTTAGGAGAATTTTGACCTTCAAAATAGAGAGCCAAAATGTCTTCATTTAATCTTGCCGATATCCTTTCTGGAATTTCTGAATCATCAATTGACATGCTTTCAATCAGATTCTGAAAATTTAATTTTGCAAGCCAATTACAATCTAAAATTGGTTTTACAAAATTAAGTTCGTCTTCCACAATTCTGTTCTTACAATCATAGATTGTAAGCGGAATTTCAGCTATTTTCTGGAACCGTTCTGGATTGAATCCAGCCTGTTTAATAAGATATCCAAACGTCATATGTTCGGACACCTCCCTTTTTGAATTTACCATTAAGGGTTTTTTATACTAATGGCATAAATAAAGTATACCACAAATTAAATTAAAAAGCAAATTATGTAAAATACAGATTGATAATTTATAAAATATGTAGTATGATAAATAAAATTAAAATAGAAAGAGGAAAAAATATGAAAATTTTAGCTGTAGGAGATTTAATTGGTTCAGCAGGAATCAGAAAATTAAAAAGTGTGTTACCTGAATTAAGAAAAAAGGAAGGTATTGACTTTGTTATTGTAAATGGTGAAAATTCAGCAGAAGGAATGGGAATGACAGAAAAAAATTTCAAGGAGATATTAGAGGAAAAAGTTGATGTTATAACAATGGGAAATCATACATGGGGAAAAAAAGATATCTTTAAATTTATTGATCATCCTAAATTGATTAGACCAGCAAATTATACTAAAGGAGTTGTTGGTAAAGGATATAATATTTATTCTTGCAAAGATAAAAAAATAGCTGTTATTAATTTAATAGGTAGAGTAGATATGAATGTGCTTTCAGAAAATCCTTTTGTTATAGTAAAAGAAATAATAGAAAATATACAAAAAGAAGTAGATATTATTATAATTGATTTTCATGCAGAAGCAACTGCAGAAAAAATTGCTTTAGGATATTATTTAGATGGAAAAGTAACAGCAGTTTACGGAACACATACTCATGTTCAGACAGCAGATGAGACAATTTTAGAAAGAGGTACAGCATATATAACAGATATTGGTATGACAGGACCTAAGAAATCAGTAATAGGTATGGATGTATTAGCATCTATAAAGAGATTTGAAACAACACTACCAGAAAGGTATAAAATTGCTACAGGGGAATGCATTTTTAATGGGGTTATTTTTGAAGTAAATGATAAGACTAATAAAGTAATTAATATAAAGAGAGTTAAAATATAAAGATAATATTATAATGAAAGTTATTTTTTGTCGAAATTATAAATTTATTGCGATGAAATTACCTAAAATTTCCAAAAAAACACTTTACATTTATTTCCAAATAATGTAAAATAAAAAACGTAAAAGTTGCAACAACAAAAATAAAATTATAGGAGGCAAAAGAAAATGGAAATTTTAAAAATTTCATCAAAATCAAACCCTAATTCAGTAGCAGGAGCAATTGCTGGGTTAGTAAAGGAATCAAACAAAGCAGAAATGCAAGCAATTGGAGCAGGAGCACTAAATCAGGCGGTAAAGGCCGTAGCTATAGCAAGGGGATTTGTAGCACCAGCAGGAGTGGATTTAGTTTGTATTCCAGCATTTGCTGAAGTAGAAGTAGAAGGAGAAGATAGAACTGGTATAAAACTAATTGTGGAATCAAGAACATAGTATAAAATAAAATGCAGACTACATTATTTGTAGTCTGTTTTGTTTTTTAGTTATAGTTCAGTAAGAAATGATTATGGTGTCCAAGCTTTGGCTTCCACTATAACACTTGAATTTTATTTAATGTCTTTTCATTTCATTCAAAAAGAAAATCTAATACAAGAAAACAAGGCGCTTTCACTCAGGCTCAAAATTTATATAATAATAATTTTGCCCGTGAACATTACTCATTTTCTTGTAAAAAATTTTCTATTTTTCATTCCAATCAAACGTCATTAAATAAAATTCAAGTGTTATAGTGGAAGCCAAAGCTTGGACACCATAATCATTTCTTACTGAACTGTAACCTTATGCATTTTTATTATTTTAAAAATTTTTAGAAAAACTTGAAATTTTATTTTATATAATGTATGATATCAAAGTATAGAGGTGAAATATGAAATCAAATTGGATTAAATATGTATTTATAATATTTATTGTTTTCATTTTAATTTTTGCGGTATATAAGATAAAAGAAGAAGAACAAAACAATCAAAATGAAACAGAAGTTACAAGTGGAGAAACCAAGCAAATTAAGGAAATAAAATTAGGAATTGCAAGTTTGGATACAATAAATCCAATTCTAAGTAACAATAAAAATGTTCAAGATATATCTAAGTTAATATATGAACCTTTAGTAAATTTAACAGCAGATTATAAATCAGAAGCATGTTTGGCTAAAGAATGGGCAAAGCAAAGTGATAATTCATATTTAATTAAGTTAAGAGAAAATGTAAGATGGTCAAATGGTCAAAGATTTACATCAGCAGATGTAAGATTTACTATAGATAGATTAAAAGATACTCAAACAATTTATTCTGCAAATGTACAAGATGTAACAGGGGTAGATATTATAGACGACTATACTTTAAAGATTAACTTAGATAAGGAAATTCCGTTTTTTGAGTATAACTTAACTTTTCCTATATTATCAAAAGACTATTATGAGGGGGAAGATTTTTCTAGTACGAGCAAAAATTCTTCACCAGTGGGAACTGGAAAATTTAAAATAACAGATGCGCAATCTTCTTATATAATATTAGAAAAAAACTCAAGCTGGTGGAATAAAGAAAAAGAAGTTGGATTAGAAAAGATAACAGTAAATTTATTTTCTTCAATAGGAGAATTATATAATAGTTTTAAAATAGGAAATTTAGATTTAATAGGGACGTCAAATGATAATTTGCAAGAATATATTGGAACAATTGGATATAGTTCAAAAGAAATAAAAGGAAGAGAACATACATTTTTAGCATTTAATACATCAAATTATTTCCTATCAAAGCAAGAGATAAGAAGAGCAATAGCATATTCAATTGACAAAACAAATATAACAGCTAGTGTTTTTAACAGTAAATATTATACAAGTAGTTTTCCTTTAGATTATGGAAATTGGTTGTGCCAAGAACAAGATTCTAGCAGTGGATATAATTTAGATCAAGCAAAACAAGTATTGGTTGATAATGGATGGTTTTATAAAAATAATTATTGGCAAAAAACAGAAAATTATAAAACACAAAAAATAGCTTTAAATTTGTTGGTAAAGTCTAGTGATGTGTCTAAATTATCAGTTGCACAAAACATTAAAGGACAACTAGAAAATCAGGGAATCAGAATTAATATAGTACAAGCATCTGATGAGCAATATAATAAGGCAATAGAGTCTAAAAATTATGATATAGCACTTTGTAGTATGTATGTATCACCAAGTCCAAGTCTAGAGACATTTTTTGGCGAAGGGAATTTAGCAAATTATTCAAATGAAGAAGTTACCGATATTATGAATCAAGTAAAAAATACAACTGATGAAAATATATTAAAAGAAAAATATAAAAGATTAATAGAGATTTATAAATCAGATGTGCCATATTTAAGTTTGTATAATAATAAATATACAATTGCTTATAGTTCAGAATTAGTAGGAGATTTAACACCTAATTGGTTTTATTTGTTTTATGGAATAGAAGGATGGTATAAATAAATTTATAGAAAACTATTGACAAAACAAAGTTTTGGTATATAATAAGTACATCAAACAAAAGTTCAAATAAGGAGGAAAAAATATGAGCGAAAATATAGAAAAGAAGAAAGCTCTTGAAATGGCAATGAGCCAAATAGAAAAACAATTTGGAAAAGGTTCTGTTATGAAATTAGGAGAATTTAAAGCAATGGAAATAGAAGCAATACCAACAGGTGCTCTAAGTTTAGACATTGCATTAGGAATAGGCGGAGTACCACGTGGAAGAATAATTGAGGTATTTGGACCAGAATCTTCTGGTAAAACAACATTAGCATTACATATTGTTGCTGAAGCACAAAAAATGGGAGGAGAAGCAGCTTTTATTGATGCAGAACATGCTTTAGATCCTGTATATGCAAAAAAATTAGGAGTTGATATAGACAACTTAATTGTATCCCAACCAGATACAGGAGAACAAGCTTTAGAAATTACAGAAAGTTTAGTAAGAAGTGGTGCTTTAGATGTTATTGTAGTAGATTCTGTTGCAGCATTAGTGCCAAAAGCTGAAATAGATGGAGATATGGGAGATTCTCATATGGGACTTCAAGCAAGATTAATGTCGCAAGCATTAAGAAAATTAGCAGGTGCAATTAATAAATCAAAAACAGTTTTAATTTTTATTAATCAATTAAGAGAGAAAATAGGAGTTATGTTTGGAAATCCTGAAACAACTACAGGAGGTAGAGCATTAAAGTTTTATGCATCTGTTAGAATGGATATAAGAAGAATAGAAAATATTAAACAAGATGGAGAAGTAAAAGGAAATAGAGTACGTGTAAAAGTAATAAAAAATAAAGTTGCACCACCATTTAGAGAAGCTGAATTTGATATCGTATATGGACAAGGTATTTCAAAAGAAGGAAATATTTTAGATATGGCTGTAAATTTAGATATTGTTGAAAAAGCAGGTTCATGGTTTAGCTATAACGGAGAGAGAATTGGACAAGGTAGAGAAAATGTAAAAAAATACTTAAAAGAAAATCCAGAAATGTTAGAAGATATTGAAGAAAAAGTAAGAGAAAATTTTGCAAAAGCATTCGAACAAAGTTTAGGAGAAGATCTTCCAAGCAAAGAGGATGAAGAAGAGTAAATATTAAAAATTGTACTACTGTACTTTTAAAACATAAACTCTAATAAAAGAAAGGTGAAATATGTATACTGTAGAAGAATTTGATAAAGAAAAAACCAAAGTATTAAGATATATATTATATAAAAAGAGAACAGAAAATGAAGTGAGAACAAAATTCCAAAATACAGTAGAAGAAAATTTACTAGATGATATTATAGACTATTTAAAAGAAGCCGGTTATATTAATGATAGAGATTATATTGAAAGAACAATAAATAATTTCATTTCTTTAAAAAATTTATCTATAAGAGAAATAAAATATAAATTATTAGCAAAAGGATTAAGTAAAACATATATAGAAGATTATATTTATGAGAATAAAGATGAATTAGAAGAATATGAAATAAAATCTGCAAAAAATATAATATGCAAAAAATCAACAGTAATGGAACATGAAGAAATAAAACAGTTTTTGTTAAAAAAAGGATATAAAATAGAAAATATAAATAAAGCAATAGAGTAAAAGAGGTAAGAAAATGGCAATATTAGCATTAGAAACACAGAAGTATGCAATAAAAATAGATAATTTTGAAGGACCACTTGATTTGTTATGTCATTTAATTGACAAAAATAAGATGAATATTTATGATATAAATTTAAGTGAAATAACCGATCAATACATAGAATTTTTAAAAGAACAGGAAAAATTAAATTTAGAAATAGCTAGTGAATTTGTTGTCATGGCTTCTACTTTGCTATTTTTAAAATCAAAGAATCTTTTACCGAAACAAGAAGAAGAGGAAGAAGAAATTACAGAAGAAGAATTGATTAGAAGAATTATAGAGTATAAAAAATTCAAGGAAATTAGCAAGGTTTTAAGAGAAAAATATATAATTTTTTCTAATAGATATTATGGTTTTGAGGAGAAGATAGATTTACCAAAACAAAAATTAGAAAAGAAATATGATGAAGCAATAATACCAGAAATATATGAAAATTTAGTAGAAAAAAATAATGAGAAGATAAATCAAAATGCAAAAAATATAGAAAAAATAGCTATTACAGACAATTATACAGTAGCAAGTAAAGTAAGAGAAATGTTTAGGGTTTTAATTAAACAAAAAAGATTTGTGTTTAATAAATTATTTTCAATTAAAAAGCATAATAAACAAGAAGTAGTAACAGCTTTTTCTGGATTGTTAGAATTATCAAGAAGAAGTAAAGTAGAAACAATTCAAGAAGAATTATTTGGTGATATAACAGTAGAGAAAGTTAAGAAGGTAGCCAATTAATTATAAAAAATAAATAATAAACGATTAAAAAAGAAATTATTGGAAAAACTAATATTAAATCGTCTAAAAGGAGGCGAATATATTGGTTTTTCTTTTTTTTATTTCTGTTTTTATAATTTTTATTTGCATATTAACTTTTTCAAAAATAAGAATAGAAATAATCAATTTTAAATTTACGTCTATGAGTGAGAAACATTTGAATGAAGATTATAAGATAATTATAAAATTACGTATATTTAGTAAATTTACAATAATTAAAATTATCCTAACAGAGAAAAAGTTAAAAAGATTAAATTTACAGCAAGAAGCAAAAATTATCAAAACAAGGATAATTGAAAACAAAAGTAAAATTGATAAAAAGATATTTAAAGTAATGAAAAAGATAAAAATTAATATAAAAAAAATTAATTTAAGTATTAATATTGGAACAGAAAATGCTAGTCTAACGGCATTGTTGGTAGCAATAATTTCTTCTATTACAGGGATTGTCTTCAGAAAAAGTATTATAGATAGTAAAAAGCAATCATTTAGAATAGTTCCTGTTTATATTAATAAGAATCTTATAAATATAGCTGTCTCAGGTATATTTGAAATAAAAATGATACATATTATAAATATAATATATGTCTTAAATAAAAAAGAAGGAGTGAAGAAAAATGAACGAACATCCAATAGAAGGACTTATGACTACAGCTATGAATAGTATACAAGATATGATAGATGTAAATACTATTATAGGAGAACCAATTGAAACTTCAAACAATATTGTAATTATTCCGATATCTAAAGTGTCTTTTGGATTTGCTGCAGGAGGTAGTGAATTTAAAGGAGAAACAGTAGATGAATATACTAAAAGAGATAAAGAGGAAGCTATTCAATATAGATTGCCATTTGGAGGTGGCTCTGGAGCAGGAGTTACTATAAATCCAATTGCGTTTCTTGTTATACAATCTAATAATGTAAAACTTATGCCGGTTAATCATACATCATCATTAGATAAATTATTAGATTATATGCCAGATTTAATTGAAAAAACTAATAATATGATGAATCGTTGCATGCAGGCAAAAAAGGAAGAAACACAAAAAATATTAAAAGAGATGCAAAGAAAACATGACAAAAATATGAAAAAACAACAAGAAGATAAAAAGGAAATAGAAAGAAAAATAGAAGAGGAAAATAAAAAAGTAATGGAGAATGAAAATAAAATAGAAAATGATATTAATTATGAATTTGAATATGATCAAACATTAGAGGATGAATAAAATTTAAAGTCAAACTTTATAGCTAAAATGCTTAAAAAGTTTGACTTTTTAAGTACTACAAAATATCGTTTAAAAAAAATCACATAAATTTCACAGATTTAAGTTTCGGTTTTTTGCATTAAGAATTTAATAATTATTAAAGAACTGGTGAAATATGTATATTCGAGTATGTGTTTTACTTGTAAGTTGATTTAACTTCTTAATAAATCTATCCAAGAATAATAAATTTTTTTAGCCATAGAAAATAAATTAGTTTTTTCAACATTATTTTGAGCAACTATATTAATAGAAGACAATATTTTTCCATCTAGAGTAAATGTTATTTCACCGAGTTTTTGACCTTTAGATATAGGGGCAGATATATTTTCTTCAAATGTTAATGTTTGTTCTATATTTTTATCTTTACCTTTTTCTATTAAAGTACCTGCATCTGTTTCTAGGATAGCATCTACATTTGAAGGAACACCTTTATCTATAGAAATATTTTTTAATACATCACCTTTTTTTCCAAATTGCTTAAAAGAAAATGTATTAAAACCATAATCTAATAGTTTCTGAGCTTCTGAAAATCTAATTTTAGTAGAAGGTGCTTTCATAATAACGGCTATTAAAGATAATCCATCTCTAGTAGCACTAGCAGATAAATTGTATAAAGCAAGAGAAGTAGAACCAGTTTTTAATCCAGTTGCACCTTTATAAGTTCTAATTAATTTATTAGTATTAGAAAGGCTAGATTTTCCGATTACGTAAAGTATCTGTCCAAATGGTAGTATAATTTGTTATTGTAGGATGATTAACTAATAATTCTCTTGACATCAAAGAAATATCATATGCTGAAGTCACATGTCCATCTTCATCTAATCCATGGCAATTTTTAAAGCAAGTATCATTCATTCCAAGTTCCTTTGCTTTGTCATTCATTAATTGAACAAATGCTTCTTCAGAACCAGCAATAAACTCCGACATAGCTACTACGCAATCATTTGCAGAATTAACACAAATAGCTTTTAACATTTCATCAACTGTTAAAGTTTCTCTAGGATCTAGCCAAATTTGTGAACCTCCCATAGAAGCAGCATTTTCACTGCAAGGAACTGAATCGGTTAAAGATATCTTATTACTATCTAAAGCTTCCATAATGAGCAAAATACTCATTACCTTAGTAACAGATGCTGGACGTAATTGTTCATGTGCATTATGAGAATATAATACTTGACCAGTTGTTTGCTCAATTAAAATAGCGCTTCCAGATTCTAATGAAAGACTATTGCTTTCATTTACTTCTGAGTTAGTTTCTTTAATCTGTGAAGAATTATCATTCGTAGAATCATTTAATGAATTATTATTAGGAGACCATACATAAGTAGTTTCTTCACTGAAAACAGGTGTTGTAATGTAAAAACACACAGTAAATATTAAAAAAATAGAAATAAAAAATTTGTAAAATCGCATAAAAAATCCCTCCAATTGATATTAAAAATATATTCTAGTATATTTTTTAATATGCTAATAAAGGGAAATTTTAAAATTTAATTTATTGTAAACTAATTAAAGTGGTTGTAACATTTTTTCCATCGGTTGAACAAGTAATTTTTATGTCGTGTCCGGAATTATTTCTAAATTTAAAATCATAACTACCATAGGCTACAGCTGCATCTTTTCCTTTTTGTACATAAGGAACCTTATTACTATGCTCATGTCTTTCTGTTACCACTAGACTTGAAACAGCTAATACTGCATTATATAAAGTACTGCTAACTTGACAATTACCTCCGGCCTAATCCTTTTTTCTTATTTCCATCTTTATCAAAAATATCAGCTTTTTGATATCCTTTAGCTGAGGTAGCTTGTCCAACAGTATTACAAAAAGAAAATGTTGAGCCGTTTTTTACAGTTGTGTTATTTAATGAGTTACAAGTAATTTTAATATTATTTTGTCTAGCAGAATCTTTTGAATAGATTTTAGTAGAAAAAGTAGCAAGCGTTTTTTCTACTGGGGTTGATGAACTACTAGTATTTACTGGTTCATTAGAATTTTTATTTTCGGATGTGTTATCACTTCCTTCAGAGGTAGTATTTTCGGGTGTATTATTGTTTTCGGCAGAAGAAGTATTATTAATTTCTTCTGTATTAGAAGTGTTACCGTTCTTCAGATTTATTTGTTGATGTTTTAGTAGCATCATAGCTATCTTTATCATTATTTTTAGGTTGGAAGAAAAAATAATAGCAAATTCCTCCAACAATTAAAAATATAATAATTATTACTAATATAATTAAATTTTTTTTCTTCATAAATATCACCAGTTTTAGTCTAACCAAAAAAAATAAATTTATTATATATTTTTTTATAATGAAAACTTACAAAAAACAAATATTGACAATTTATAAAAATAAAAGTATAATTAATATGCAAACTAAAAAAAGGAGAAAAAGGATATGCTTGCAAAATATTGGAAAAAGATAGGAATGCTAATATTAATAATAGCATGTGTATTTAATATAATGAGTAAATTAGTAAATAAATTATCTTTAAACAAAGAAATGATATATTCAGCAGAATTTATGCATAATCAAGAAGAAAAAAACCAAACAAAATAATTTGAAAGACTTGAAAAAAATTAATAAATATGCTATGATAAAAAACAGTCATGTTATTTAAGTCAAGAAAGAGGTGAACATAGATGAAAACAGAGATACAACCACAATACAACCAAACAACTATTACATGCGCATGTGGTAATGTTTTAGAAGTTGGGTCAACTAAAAAAGATTTAAAAGTAGATGTATGCTCAAAATGCCATCCATATTGGACAGGTAATTTAAGACAAGAGACAGCTGGAGGTAGAGCAGATAAATTTAAGAAAAAATATGGTCTTGCATAAGACAGAAATAAGGATAAAAGTAAAAAAAGCTTTTATCCTTATTTTTTTCTTGCAAAATACGACAAAATGTAATAAAATAAAAAAGCAAAATAATGACTTTAGATTAAATAAGGAGGGCTAAATGGACACATCAAACGAAATAAAATTACAAGAAGAATATATAAAGAAAGTAAAAAAAATAAATCAAGATAAAAATTTAAAATATACCATTTTAACAATGGGGTGCCAATTAAATGAAAATGATTCAGAAAAGTTATGTGGTATGTTAGAAAAAATGGGATATACAAAGACAGAAAAACAAAATGACGCAGATTTGTCATTATTCAATACATGTTGCGTTAGAGAAAATGCTGAAGATAAATTATTTGGAAAATTGGGAGAATTAAAAAGACTAAAAGAACAAAAAGGAATTATTATTGCAATTGGTGGATGTATGATGCAAGAAAAACATATAACAGACAAAATAAAAGAAAGTTATCCATTTGTTGATATTTTATTTGGAACACATACACTACACAAATTTCCAGAAGATTTATATAAAGTAATTGAAGAAAAGAGAAAATTAGAAGATATACTTGATATTGATGGAAAAATTTATGAAGGATTACCAATAAAAAGAGACAGTAAGATAAAAGCTTCTGTAACTATTATGAATGGATGTAATAATTTTTGTAGTTATTGTATTGTCCCTTATGTTAGGGGAAGAGAAAGAAGTAGACAGCCACGTGACATTATAGAGGAAGTAAAAAAATTAGCTAAAGAAGGATATAAAGAAATTACATTATTAGGACAAAATGTAAATTCATATTTAAGAGTTGAGCGTGAAAAAAATATTCCATTTGAAGAATATCAAGGAGTAAATTCTTTTGCTACATTACTTAGAGCAATAAATAAAATAGATGGAATTGAAAGAATTAGATTTATATCACCACATCCAAAAGATTTTACAGATGATGTAATAGAGGCAATAGCAGATTGTGAAAAAGTTTGTAAATTAGTTCACTTACCACTTCAATCTGGAAATACAAAAGTATTAAAAGAAATGAATAGGAAATATACAAAAGAACAATATTTAAATTTAGTAGAAAAAATGAAAAATAAAATACCAAATTTAACATTATCTACTGATATTATTGTAGGATTTCCAGGAGAGACTGATGAAGAATTTGAAGATACTTTAGAAGTAGTAGAAAAAGTAAGATTTGAACAAGTCTATATGTTTATTTATTCAAGAAGAGTTGGCACACCTGGTGATAAGATGCAAAATCAAATTCCAGAAGATATAAAACATAAAAGATTTGATAAGCTAAAGGCTTTAGTTGAAAGTCAGATAGAAGAAAATAATAAAAAATATATTGGTACAACACAAAAAATATTAGTAGAAGGAGAAAGCAAGAATAATTCTAATATGCTATCTGGAAGAACAGAGAGTAATAAAGTAGTTATTTTTGAGGGCTCAAAAGAGCTAATTGACAAAATAATAAATATTAAAATTATTTCACAACATATGTGGTATTTAAAAGGTGAGATATTAAAATAGTTTAAATAAAAAGATTTATTAAAATTTTAGGTTTAAAAACTAAAAAATATAATTATAAGAAAGGAAATAAAAAATGGCAGAATTTTCACCTATGATGCAAAGGTACCTTGAAACAAAAGAAGAATATAAAGATTGTATCTTATTTTATCGTTTAGGGGATTTTTATGAGATGTTTTTTGAAGATGCAATTACAGCATCTAGAGAATTAGAATTGACGTTGACAGGAAAGGATTGCGGACAAGAAGAAAGAGCACCTATGTGTGGAATCCCTCATCATGCTGCAGAGATTTATGTTTCAAGATTAATTAACAAAGGATATAAAGTTGCAATATGTGAACAATTAGAAGATCCAAAAACAACTAAAGGAATTGTAAAAAGAGGTGTTATTAGAGTTGTAACACCAGGTACATTGGTTGAGAGTAATATGTTGGAAGAAAGAAAAAACAACTATATTATGTCTATATATAAAACAGGAATATATTTTGGAATAAGCATATGTGATATCTCTACAGGAGAATTTTATTCTGCAGAAATTAAAGACAACAATAACTTTCCAATATTATTAGATGAAATTGCAAGATATACACCATCAGAGTTAGTAATAAATTCTATGATGGCTAATTGTTTAGATGAAATGAACAAAATTAAAGAAAGATTTGAAAATGTGTATATAACAAAGTTTAATGATAAATTTTTCTCAGAAGAATTAAATAATGTAAATTTAAGATTTAATGTAGTAGATAATAATGAAAGAAAAATTGAGAATTTAGCTGAGAAAAAATTAGCATTAAGTTCAATAAATGCATTAGTTCAATATATAGAGGACACACAAAAAACAAGTTTAGATCATATTAATAAAATAACAATATATAATCTTTCAAAATATATGGCTTTAGATATTAATGCTAGAAGAAATCTAGAAATAACAGAAAAAATGAGAGATAAATCTAAAAAAGGAACTTTACTTTGGGTACTTGATAAAACTTCTACTTCTATGGGAGGAAGGTTATTAAGAAGATGGTTAAATGATCCACTAGTGGATGTGGATGAAATAAATAGAAGATTAAATGCAGTAAAAGAATTAAAAGACGATATTATTCTAAGAGGCGAGGTAATAGAAAATCTTAAAAAGGTATATGATATTGAAAGACTTGCTGGAAAAATGGCCTATGGAAATGCTAATGCTAGAGACATGGTTACATTAAAAAATTCTTTATTTAAATTGCCAGAAGTAAAGCAAATATTGAAAAATTGTAAATCAGATTTACTTAAAGGATTATATGAAAAATTAGACGAACTTCAAGATATATATCAATTAATAGAAAAATCAATTGTAGAAGATCCACCTATGACAATAAAAGATGGTGGAATAATCAAATTAGGATATGATGAAGAAATTGATAAATTAAAAACAGCACAAACAGAAGGAAAAACATGGCTTGTTCAATTAGAAGCAGAAGAAAAAGAAAAGACAGGAATTAAGAATTTAAAAATTGGTTTTAATAAGGTTTTTGGATATTTTATTGAAGTAACTAAATCTTATTTAGATCAAGTACCAGATAGATTTATAAGAAAACAAACATTAACTAATGCTGAAAGATATATAACAGAAGATTTGAAAAACTTAGAAAATCAAATATTAGGAGCAGAGGAAAAGGTAATAAATCTTGAATATAATGCATTTGTTGAAATTAGAGAAGAAATATCTAAAAATGTAACAAGACTTCAAACAACGAGTGAAGTTATTTCAAGTTTAGATGTATTAACATCTTTTGCGCAGGTTGCAGAAGATTTTAATTATTGCATGCCTGTAGTAGATTCATCAGGAACAATTGATATAAAAAATGGTAGACATCCTGTTATAGAAAAGATATTAGGTGAGGGAGTTTTTGTTGAAAATGATACATTTTTAGACAAAGGAGATAATAGACTATCTATTATTACAGGTCCTAATATGGCAGGTAAATCTACATATATGAGACAAGTTGCATTAATTACTTTGATGGCTCAGTGTGGAAGTTTTGTACCAGCTGAATCAGCTAATATTGGAGTTGTAGATAAAATTTTTACAAGAGTAGGGGCATCAGATGATTTAAGTATGGGACAAAGTACATTTATGGTAGAGATGATGGAAGTAGCGACTATATTAAAAGAAGCAACACCTAATAGTTTGGTTATATTAGACGAAATAGGAAGAGGAACTTCAACATATGACGGATTATCTATTGCTTGGGCAGTAGCGGAATATATTGCAGATAAACAAAAATGTGGAGCTAAAACTTTATTTGCTACTCATTATCATGAATTGACTGAATTAGAAAATAAAATAGAAGGAATTAAAAATTATTCAATAGCAGTTAAAGAAAAAGGAGAAGATATTATTTTCTTAAGAAAAATTGTAAGAGGTGGGACAGATGAAAGCTATGGAATTCATGTGGCTAGATTAGCAGGAGTTCCAAAAGTGGTAACACAAAAAGCAAATGAAATCTTACGTTCTTTAGAAAAAAAGAACATATTAACAGGAAAAAAACAAGATAAAAAGCAGGTAGAAGGTCAATTTGATATGTATAATTATAAATTAGCAGAGATTGCACATGAAATTGATAAAGTTAATTTAAATGAATTAACACCTATAGATGCTTTAAATACATTGGTTCGTATAAAAGAAAAAATGAAATAATTCTTGACAAAAATACATAAAAATAATAAAATATGTATGCTGAATAAGCAAAAAAGCAACACATATATAGTGTTGTCTTTTTATTGCGAAAAATACACAAAAGGAGGAAATAAAAATGGAAAAAGAAGAAAATATTTTAGGATATGAAAAAATAGGAAAATTAATTCGCAAATTTTCAATACCATGTATAATATCATTATTAGTAAATTCTCTATATAATATAGTTGACCAAATTTTTATTGGATGGGGTGTTGGATATTTAGGAAATGGTGCAACAAATGTTGTATTTCCACTAACTATGATATGTCTAGCATTTGCATTAATGTTTGGAGATGGAGCATCTGCTTATTTAAGCCTTAAGTTGGGGCAAAAGAAAAATGAAGAAGCTGCAAAAGGAATTGGAAATGGTATTAGTTTATCAGTGATAATATCTATAATTTTATTTACTATTATAGAATTATTTTTACCAACATTATTAAATGTATTTGGTTGTACAGATGAGTTTATGAGTTACGCTTTATCTTATGGACGAATTATAGGAGTGGGTCTACCATTTATGATAATAGGAACTACTTTAAACTCTATGATAAGAGCAGATGGAAAACCCAAATATGCTATGACATCTATGGTCATAGGAGCAATTTTAAATGTTATTTTAGACCCTATTTTTATTTTTGCTTTAAAAAAAGGAGTAGAAGGAGCAGCTATAGCAACTGTAATTAGTCAAATAGTAACATTTGTTATAAATATTTTATATATTAAAAAATTCCAGTCAATTAAATTAAATAAAAAATCATTTAAACTTAAATTAAATGTAGCATTAAAAGTATCTGCACTTGGAATTAGTAGTTTTATAACACAAATGAGCATTGTTTTAGTTATAGCATTTGAGAACAATTTATTAAAGAAATACGGAGGAGAATCAAAATTTGGTTCAGAAATACCAATAACAGTATTAGGAATTGTTATGAAAATAAGTCAAATATTAAATAGTATTATTATTGGAATTTCAGCAGGAGCACAACCGATTTTAGGATATAATTATGGAGCTAGAAAGTTTGGACGAGTTAAAGATACACTAAAAATAGTTTTAGGATTAAGTGTTATAATTAGTACAATAGCATTTATATTATTTCAAACAATACCAGATAAATTAATTTCAATCTTTGGTAGTGGAGACGAAAATTATATGGAATTTGCTTGTATTGCTTTTAGAACTTATTTAATGTTGTGTATTTGTAATGGAATACAAATACCTTCAGGAATATTCTTCCAAGCAATAGGAAAAAGTATAAAGAGTGCAATATTATCATTATCTAGACAAGTGTTGTTTTTAATACCTGCTATGGTAGTGTTTGGGCATATGTTTGGAATACAAGGAGTTTTATATTCAGGACCTTTTGCAGATGGATTAGCCTTTATTATAGCTAGTATATTATTGATTAATGAAGTAAGAAAGTTAAAAAACGGTACTGAAAAAAATATAAGAAATAAGAAAGCAGATACTAACATAAATAATAATGAAAATAAACATATTATAATTACATTATCTAGAGAGTATGGTTCAGGAGGAAGATATATAGGAAAATTAGTTGCTGAGAAACTAGGAATTAAACTTTATGACAAAGAATTCATTACTGAAATTGCTGAAGAAACAGGACTATCTGAAGAATATATTAAAGAAAATGAACAAAAGAGAGAAAATTTATCAATATTAAACAATGGCTACTATTTTGGATTGAATAATGCAGATGAATTATTTATTAAAGAATCAAAGCTAATAAAAAAAGTAGCTGATGAAGAATCTTGTGTTATTGTTGGAAGATGTGCTGATTATATTTTAAGAAATAGAGAAGATGTTCTAAAAATATTTGTTTATAGTGACATGGAAAATAAAATAGAAAGAGCAACTAAGTTTTATGGACTAAATAAAGAAAGTGCTAAAAAAGAAATTAATAGAATTGATAAGCTAAGAGCAAATCATTATAAATATTATACAGAAAACGATTGGAGAGATAGTTCAAATTATGATATTTGTATAAATAGTGATGCTTTGGGAGTGGAAAGGGCATCAGAAATAATTTGTGATATAGTAAATAACAAAGTAACTGTATCATAAAACCAAAATAAAGCTAAGAAAGTATATCAAATAATGGAAATTTTTTGATATACTCCTTAGCTTTTTATTGTATTTTATTATATTTTCTCAATTATTTAATTTCTCTTTTTTATATAAGAAAAAATTACCATTGATTATATAAAATAATATATATTACAATTCTATTAGGAGGGATTTTATGAGATTTATAAAATATAAGGGAAAAGAAATTCTAAGAAAAGAGTTAAAAGGATGTTATAAATTTTTTATTAAAGAATCAAATTGTAATGAAAATAGTAAAGGCTATGGATTAATTAGAGATAAGAGTAAGCTAGAACCAGAAGTCGCAAGTATAGCATCAGTAGGTTATGGATTTGCAGCATTAGTAATAGGAGTTGAAAGAAACTGGATTACATATAAAAAAGCTTTTGAGAGAACTAACAAAACATTAGATACATTTTTAAATAATATGGAATCTACAAATGGATTTTTTTATCATTTTATTAATATGAAAACGGCTCAAAGAGAATGGAAATCAGAAGTTTCTATCATAGATACGGCAATATTTATTTGTGGAGCTCTTCTTGCAGGAGAATATTTTGGAGGTGAAATTAAAGAAAAGGCAGAAACACTTTACGAGAGAATAAATTGGAATTGGTATACAGACAAAAGCGTTAATCAATTTTATATGGGATATTCTAAAGAAAAAGGTTTTTGGGGACATTGGGATATGTATGCAGAACAATTGATGTTATATGTTTTAGGAGTAGCTTCACCAACATATGCAATAGATAAAATTATGTATGATTCGATAAAAAAAGAAAAAATGGATTATTTAAAAATAAAAGATATAGTTTATACATACGGAGGAACCTTATTTACATATCAATATTCACATGCTTGGATTGATTTTAGAGGACTAAAAGATAAAAACGGAATAGATTGGTTTGATAATTCAATAAAAGCAACACTTGCAAATAGAGAGTATTGTATAAATAATGCTAATAAATTTAAAACTTTTAATGAAAATTCATGGGGATTAACTGCATGTGTAGGACCAAAAGGGTATTCAGGCGGATTTGGAGCGATGCCAGCACTCTCTGATTTAGAAGAACAAAATGATGGAACAATTTCTCCTTGTGGCGCATTAGGTTCAATAGTGTTTACACCAGAATTTAGCATAAAAGCAATAGAAAATTACTATAATAATTTTCCAAAACTTTGGTACAAATATGGTTTTAGAGATGCTTATAACTTGGATGTTGATAAACCTTGGTATTCAGAAGAATGTATAGGAATAGATAAAGGAATTTCCATGATTATGATTGAAAATTATTTTACAGGACTTATTTGGAAATATTTTATGAAAAATAAATATATAAAAAGTGGATTAGAAATAATAGGCTTTACGAAAGAAATAGAGGTAGTAGGAGTATGAAAGATGAAAAATTGTATGAATTATTAAATCAAATGACATTAGAAGAAAAGATAGGACAACTTATTCAAGTTGCCGGAGAAGTTTTTTTGATGGATAATACTGATATTGTAACAGGTCCACTAAAAGAATTAGAAATATCTGAACAAATGCTATATAATGTAGGATCTATATTAAATATAGTAGGGACAGAAAGAGTAAGAAAAGTGCAAGAAAAATATTTATCTAAAAATAGATTAAAAATACCATTAATATTTATGGCAGATATTATAAATGGATACAAGACCGTTTTACCGATACCACTTGCTCAAGGTTGTTCTTGGGATAGCAAAGTTGTATATGATTGCACTCAATTATCTGTAGAAGAAGCAAAAATATCACGGAGCAGACGTTAATTTTTCACCAATGGTAGATTTAGTAAGAGATTCAAGATGGGGAAGAGTAATGGAATCAATAGGAGGAGAGGATCCTTATTTAGGACAAGTATTTGCTAGAGCTATGATTAAAGCACAAAAAGATATTAAAACTGAGAAAACGAAAGAAATGATATCATGTGTTAAGCATTTTGCAGCATATGGTGCTGTGGAAGCGGGAAGAGACTATAATACAGTTGATATGTCACAAAGAGAATTTAGACAATATTATTTACCAGCATATAAAGAAGCAATTGATAGTGGGGCTGAAATGATAATGACATCATTTAATATTGTAAATGGAATTCCTGCTACAGTTAATAAATGGTTGTTAAAAGATTTATTACGAAATGAATTAGGATTTAAAGGAATTGTGATTTCTGATTATTCAGCAATAGAAGAGACAATTAAACATGGGGTTTCAGAAGATAAAAAAGATGCAGCATACAAAGCAATTACAGCAGGAGTAGATATAGATATGATGTCTAATGTATATGCAGGTAATTTAAAACAACTTGTAGAAGAAAAACTGATTTCAGAAGAACTAATTGATGATGCAGTTCTAAGAGTTTTAAGATTAAAAAATTCATTAGGATTATTTGAAGATCCATATAAAAACATAGATAACAGAGAGGAAAAGGTTTTCCTATCAAATAAAGAAAATCTTGAATTAGCAAGAAAACTAACAACAAAAACAATTGTACTATTAAAAAATGAAAATAATATATTACCATTAAATCATAAACAGAAAATAGCATTAATTGGACCATATGCAGATAATATTGCAATATTAGGTTCATGGTCTATGTTTTCAGATAAATCTAAAATTACAACATTAAAAGAGGCTTTTGAGGCTAAAATAGGAAAAGAAAATGTGATTTATACGAAAGGAAGTGAAATTCTAGAAGAAAGAGAGATAAATCAAATTTTGCAATCAGATGGAGGAACAATGATTCATACAGAAAATGAAGAAGAAAAATTAACACAGTATTTAAAAGAAGCAAAAGAAGCTGCTAAGCAAGCAGATGTTATTGTTTTAGCAATAGGTGAACATTATAGGCAAAGTGGAGAGGCTTGTTCGAGAGCTAATATTGATATTTCTAATATACAAAAAAGATTAGTAAATGAACTTGCTAAATTAAATAAAAAAATAGTTGCTATTATGTTTAATGGAAGACCAATAGTTTTAAGAGATATTTCAGAAAAAGTTAATGGATTATTAGAAGCATGGTTTCCAGGAACAGAAGGCGCAAATGCAATTGCAGATATAATTTTTGGATATGCTAATCCTTCAGCTAAATTGACAATGAGTTTTCCTCAAGCAACTGGACAATGTCCTATATATTATAATCATTATAATACAGGCAGACCACATGAGAGCAATGTTAGGTATGTTTCGCGTTATCAAGACATTCCAACAGAAAGTTATTATCCTTTTGGATATGGATTGTCTTATTCAAAATTTATATATTCTTGCTTAAATTTGAGTAATAAAGTATTAACAAAAGATTCAAAAATAAAAGTATCTGTAAAAATAAAAAATGATAGCAATAGAATTGGAGAGGAAATTGTCCAATTATATATTCAAGATTTAGTTGCAAAAGTTGTAAGACCAGTAAAAGAATTAAAAGCTTTTCAAAAAGTTATAATTCTGCCTAAACAAGAAAAAAAAGTGACTTTTGAGATTAGTGAAGATATGCTTAAGTTTTGGGATGAAAATTTGAGATATGATTCAGAAAATGGGGATTTTAAAGTTTATATTGGAACTAATTCAGAAGATACATTGTTTGATATATTTTCGTTAAAAAAATAAGAGAATACAAGGAATTTAAAAAAGAGGTCACAATAGTGACCTCAAAGCAATTTACTAAAGTTCAATTTTGGGCTGATACTTCTCAAGCCACATATTAACCTGACAAAGATAAGCCATAAGTTGAGGACCGACCATAAGTTGCCCAAACCACGGCCTTGAAAAAGCTTTACCATCTGTATTTAATATTTCTAATATATAATCATGATTAAGCAAATCATTAATAGGAGCATTCTTATCTTCCATAATTTTTGTTAACATTTGTTTTACCTTAGCTAAATAAGTAGGATTGTGTGTTTTTGGATAAGGAGATTTTTTCCTATATATAATATCTTCTGGAAGAAAATCTTTGCAAATATATCTAAGTAAGCCTTTTTCTCTACCTTTTAGAGCTTTCCATTCCCAAGGAATATTCCATACGTATTGAGCTAATCTATAATCACAAAAAGGAACGCGAAGTTCAAAGCCATTATACATAGCCATTCTATCAGAACGATCCAATAGAGTTTGCATAAACCAATTTAAAGTAAGGTGAGATATCTTTCTTTTTTCTGCTGTTTCAGGAGAATCTGAATCTAAAATTTCTACTTCTGATAAACTTTCTTGATAGCGGTAATCAATATATTCTTTCAAATTAATTTTATTACCTATATATGGATTCAATAGTTTTTGTCTTTCAGTTAGAGAAATAGACCAAGGAAAAGTATTGCTTTTTAAAGCATCTTCACGGAAAAACCATGGATATCCTCCAAATATTTCATCTGCACATTCGCCAGTTAGAGCAACTGTCATCTGTTTCTTTACATTTTTACAAAATAACAAAAGAGAAGAGTCGATATCTGCCATACCTGGCATATCACGAGCTATCATAGCATCTTCTAAAGCATCAGCAAGTTCTGGAGTATCGATTACGATTTTATGATGGTTTGTATGCAGATTATTATTCATTAAATCAATATAAAAACCATCAGAATTAGGTTGAAAATCACTTTTTACGAAATTTTTATCATTATCCACATAATCGATAGAGTAAGTATCTAAAGGTGGTAAACCTTGTTTTTCACAATAGTCAGAAGCAAATTTTGTAATAATACTAGAGTCCAATCCACCTGATAGAAAAGTACATAAAGGCATATCTGAGACTAATTGTCTAGTTATAGCATCATTTAGTAAAAATTTTAGTTTTTCACAAGTTTCTTCAAAAGTATCTACATGTTTTTCTGATTTTAATTTCCAATATCGTTTAATATTAAAACCATTTTTATTGAATATTCCAAAATGAGCAGGTTTTATTTCATAAATATTTTTAAAAACAGTAGTACCTGAAGTATGAGCAGGACCTATACCAAATAATTCAGATATACTTTGCTCATTTAAAACTTTTTTTACTCCTGGATATTGAAATAATGCTTTTATTTCGGATGAAAATACTAAAGTTTCATCTATTTTAGTATAAAATAAAGGTTTCACACCAAAGTGATCACGAGCTAAAAATATTTCATTATTGTTAGTATCCCATATAGCAAATGCAAATATTCCATTTAAATGATTTACTACATTTTTTCCATAGTGTATATAACTTTTTAATAAAACTTCTGTATCTGAATGAGAATTTAAAGTAAAGCCATTTTCTTTTAAAGTTTCAGATAATTCTTTAGTGTTGTAAATTTGACCATTATATACTAGTATATAAGATCCAAAAGAAAAAGTGTTAATCATTGGTTGCTTTCCGCCCTTTAGGGTCAACAACAATTAGTCTTTTATGTGCTAATGCAACATGTTTATCTATGTAATATCCTTCTTCATCTGGCCCTCTTTTAGCAAGACAATTATTCATGTTTTCTAAAATTTTTGTGTTTTGTGAAATATCTTTTTTAAAGTCAACAAATCCAACAAAGCCACACATATTCATACCTCCATTATATTTCTTTTCTTTATATTATATGCAAAAAAATAAATAAAATTTATTGATTTCAAAAAAAGATTGTAGTAAACTATTAATGTGTAAAGAAAGGAAGATAGAAATGTACTTGAAAAATGTAATAAAACATTTTGTATTAATTACACACCATAAATGGGTAGTATTTAAATTGTGTTGTAAAATTGGAGAACCATGGAGAGGGTTAGTACATGATATGTCAAAATATTCTCCAACAGAATTTATAGAAAGTAGTAAATATTACACTGGAAAACATTCTCCTATTAGTGAAGCTAAAAGAGAAAATGGATATTCTAAGGCTTGGCTACATCATAAGGGAAGGAATAAACATCATAGCGAATATTGGATAGATGAAAATGCACCAGATAAAACGCCAATTATACCGTATAAATATGCTGCAGAGATGGTGTGTGATAAATTAGCAGCTGGAATGGTGTATCAAGGAAAAAATTTTACTAAAGAATATGAATTAGAGTATTGGCTAAAAGAAAAGGAAAAAATGAAAATAAATCCTAAGACAGAAAAATTTGTTACAGAAGTATTAACACGGAGTTGCTAAAAATGGCATTGATAAAACACTAACAAAACAAAATATAAAAGAAATTTATAAAAAATATTGCAAATAAACATTGTAGCAACTATTGACAAAAAAAGAAATTACTTGTATAATTTTATAGTGACTTGAAAAAAGTCACAAATAAATTAGATAAAATTGAAACAGATATATACATATATCTTTAAGCAAGGGGGGAATTAGAATGGCACAACCAAAAAGAAGATGGTCAAAAGCAAGAACACATTCAAAAAGATCAACATGGAAAAAAGAAAATCCAACATTTTCAAGCTGCCCACATTGCCATGAACCAGTAATGCCACATAGAGTTTGCAAAAACTGTGGATATTATGATGGAAAAGAAGTAGTAGCTAAAAAAGAAACAGAAAATGCGTAAGTAAAAGTACATGAAAATTGAAATAAGCCAAAATTATTAACAAATAGGTTTAATAATTTTGGCTTATTTTGTATTAAAGGCTAGGACTTAGTTATATCAATAACACTTGACAAAAGGTTATTAATATTATAAACTATAGCAAATGCACAAATACCTAGAGGAAGTTTTTATCAATATTTTGAAGATAAAGAAGATGCCATTAAGTATATTATACAAAAATTTATTTTAGCAGAAGAAGAACTAATAGGTAAAATATTAATTGATACAAATGGAGATATTTTTGAATCAGCTATAAAGATGTATGACTATATGGTAGAAGAATTATTGAAAGATAACAGTTTTAAACTAGTTAGAAATATTTTACAAGAATTAAAGAAAGAAAATTTTAGCATTTTTGATAAAAATAATAAATTGGGCAATAAAAGCCAACTTAATAATTTAATAAACAAAGAAACATTAAATTTAGATAATGAATAAGACTTATATTACATTATGAAAATTATAACTATAATGACAAGAACTCAAGCTATTGAAGTAATATCAAAAAAGGAAACAAAAGACCAAGGAACAGAAGATTTAAAAAGAGAATTAGAAATCTTAAAAAGAGGAATGAAAAAATAAGAAATTTATATACAAATATGTTAAAATATGATATATTATAAATAAAATATAATAGAAAAGAAGGTAATATTATGTGGAAAAATTTTTTAAAAAGATCAGGATGGACAGACATTGTAATATCACTTATATTTATTTTATTTGGAGCAATGTTAATTGCTAGACCAGAATCAATTATGTCAATAGTAGCTATACTATTAGGAGTAATATTTATAGTAATAGGAGTTCTAAGAACAGTTGACTATTTTGCGAGCAATAAAGAGGACAATTATTTAATCGCAATGGCACTTGCATCAATAGTTATAGGAATTGTAATAATGTTCTGTTCAGATATAATTTTATCAGCATTTAGAATATTAATTGCTATTTGGATTATATATAGTGGAATTATAAATCTGCAAACTACTATTGTATGGAAAGATTACAAATCAAGATTATGGTTGTTAACTTTAATTTTAGCTATTGCTATGATTATAGCTGGAATTTATATATTAGTAAATAGTGGTGCAATATTACAAACTGTTGGAGTTGCAATTGTAGTATATGGAATAGTTGATATTATTGAAAATATAATTTTTATAAAAAAAGTAGATGATTACTTAGAATAAATAGTCGAAAAGTAAAATATAGGTTTTAAACAAACTCTTCTTGTTAGACAAAAAAGTTTAACAAGGAGAGTTTATTTTTGTGTCATATACCAAAAAGAGACATATAATAACATTAAAAGGAGGAAGAAAAATGTTTAGAAATTATAGAAAATGTTATTGTATGAATAATAGTTATAAGAATGATTCATGCGAAATGCAACAAGATATCATTGAAAATCAATGTGATAATGTTGTTTCTTATGAAGAATATAACGATGGATGCAGTTGTGGATTTGATGAAGAATATAATGTTTTTCCTGAAAATCCAATGCTAGCACAAAGTTATGTACCGTTCCAATATATGGATAAAACTTTTAAACCATGTGTTGGATTAAAAATGGGAACTATATTTCCAGAGTTAGTTAGCCCTTATGTACCTTGTCAATCAATGGAAGAAATAAATTTCATAAGGGAATCAAATGAGATTGGGAAGGGGTGTAATAAATGTCAATAGAAGAAAATAGAAATTACAGTTGTAATTGTAATTGTGAATGTGAAAAAGAAAATACAGTAGATTGTGATTTAAGAAGAGAAATGATACAAGAAATTAGATGTTGTGAATTTGCAATTACTGAACTTGCATTGTATTTAGATACTCATCCAGATGATCAAAAAGCACTTTGTTTACACAGAAAATATTGTAAACAAGTAAAAGAATTAAAAGATAAATATCAGAAAGTCTATGGACCTCTAACCATTAATTACCCTTGCAATAAATGGAGATGGTTAGAAGAACCTTGGCCTTGGGAAAGGGGGAATTATTAATGTGGACTTATAACAAAACATTACAATATCCGATTAATATAAAATGTCCAGATCCTAGATTGGCAAAAGTAATTATATCTCAATATGGTGGACCAGATGGTGAACTTGCTGCTTCTTTAAGATACTTGTCACAAAGATTTGGTATGCCAGATCAAAAAGCTAAAGCAATTTTAAATGATATTGGTACAGAAGAATTAGCACATTTAGAAATGGTAGGAACAATTGTACACCAATTAACAGATGGTGCATCAATAGAAGAAATTGAAAAAGCAGGATTAGCACCATATTATACAGACCATGGGGTAGATATTTATCCACAATCAGCAGCAGGAGTGCCATTTGATGCAACATGTTTAGCATGTAAAGGTGATCCGATAGCAAACTTACAAGAAGATTTAGCAGCAGAGCAAAAAGCTAGAGCAACTTATGAAAAATTGATAGACTTATGTAGAGATAATCCAGATGTTTTAGATCCGCTTCGTTATTTAAGACAAAGAGAAGTTGTTCATTTCCAAAGATTCGGAGAAGCATTAAGAGGAGTTCAGGATAAGCTAGCAGGAAGAAAATTCTATACAAGTAATTGCAGTGAAAATTAATAAACAAGAGGAAGCACCTCTTGTTTATATTTTTTTGATATAAATAGGTAACATAAAAATATATACAAAATTATTTACATTTTATAGGAAATGTGTTAAAATAAATATTACTTTGTATGTTACAGAGGAGAAGATTCTAAAATTAAGGAATCTATCAAATACTTAAAATGAAAGGTGAACGAAATGAAAAATGAAATGAAAAAAGTAAAAGATGGAAAAATCCGGGATATCTATGATTTAGGTGATAAAGCTATATATGTATATTTTGACAAAATCGCCACGTCGAATATAGTGTTTTCAGAAACCATTCCAGACAAGGGAAAGGTTTCAAATAAGCTGACAGCATTTTGGTACAATTATACAAAAGGATGTATTAATAATCCCATGATTTCTATCAACAATGCAGATATGCCTGAAGAATTCCAGGCAAAAGAGTACGAAGGTCGTACTATGCTTGTTGAAAGAGGTATTGAAATTTTGCCTGTGGGCGGTTGTGTACGAGGATATGCAACCGGATATATTTGGCAGAATAAGCTGAATATTCCAGAAATAAGAGACCTTAAGGAGTCCGAAAAGCTTTCTTGTCCCTGGTATACTCCTACAACACGAGGAACTATGTACAGAGGAAAAAGGATTAACATAGACCAAAGTGTAGAAAGAATAGGATTTGAGTTAACTCGAAAAATACAGGAAAAGAGCATTGAGCTATATAATATGTGTAGCGAATATGCTATGACAAAGGGTATCATTATAGCCGATACAAAATTTAAGTTCGGCATTAATAAAAATGGAAATTTGGTTCTCGTAGATCAGGTGGTGACACCTGATACAAGTAGATTTTGGCTAGAAGAAAATTATAAAATTGGAAGGCCTCAAACCACGTATGATAAACAACTACTGGTTGAAGAGTTAACAAAACTGGGATGGAACCAGCATGCACCAATGCCAATTATAAGCAAAGAAATGACAATTCGATTGTCAAAAGTGTATAAGGAAATCTATCAAAAGATTACAGGTGATAAAATTTAAGTATTTGATAAAATACTGTCTCATTCTTAATATTTTAAGATGAGATGGTATTTTTTTATCAATAGTGTTGACAAATAAAAAAAATAGACATACAATAAACATATGAATAGTTGTTCATATATAAAAACAATATACAAAAGAAGGAGGAATTTATGGAAGAAGGAATTTGCGAAAATACTGTAATTCATGAAGATACAGTAAAAAATGTAAAAGAAAAAATGCCAGAAGACGGGTTAATATATGACATAGCAGAACTTTTTAAGGTTTTTGCTGATTCAACAAGAATGAAGATAATATATGCTCTTATGGAAGAAGAACTATGTGTATGTGATATAGCCAATATAGTTCAAACTACTCAATCTGCAATATCACACCAATTAAGAATTTTAAAGCAATCTAAATTAGTAAAATATCGAAAAGAAGGAAAAGTAGTTTATTATAGCCTAGATGATGAGCATATATCACAAATTGTAAAGAAAGGGCGTGAACATATTGAAGAATTATAAATATATTTTAGAAGGACTAGATTGTGCCAGTTGTGCGAAAAAAGTAGAAGATAAAATAGCAAGTACAGATGGCTATGAAGATGTTACAGTAAATTTTTCAACTTTAAAATTATCATTTAAAACAAATAAAAATAATCCAAAAAAAGAGATAATAGAAATTGTTAAGGCATTAGAACCAGATGTTAATGTAGTAGATATGGAAGAAAGCAATAAAAAAAAGGACAGTAAAGAAAGTTTCCATATAGCAAGAATTATAATAGGAATACTAATATATTTTTTAGGAACCAAATTAAATTTTAATACTAATATACAAATAGTACTTATTATAGTATCAATAATAATATTATTAAGTAGAACAATGAAAAAGGCATTTATGCAAATACGAAAAGGAGTATTAGATGAAAATGCATTAATTACCATTTCTGTTATAGGAGCATGTTTAGTAAACAAAGTAATGGAAGGTGTAATGGTTATAACTTTATATGAAATAGGAAAAATATTAGAATCAAAAGCTATAAGCAAAACACGTAAATCAATTTCAGATTTAATGAATATAAAACCAGAATATGCAAATTTAAAAAATGGAGAAGAATATCAACAAGTAAATCCTGAAGAGGTAAATGTTGGAGATATAATTTTAGTAAAAACAGGAGAAAAAATTCCTTTGGATGGAATAGTATTAAAAGGAGAAGCAGAATTAGATAATTCTGCATTAACAGGAGAAAGTGCTTTTGTAAAGGTAAAAGAAAAATCTAAAGTATTATCTGGAGCTATTAATGTTCAAGGAATATTAGAAATTAAAGTAGAAAAAAATTATGAAAACAGTACAGTTAGTCAAATTTTAAATTTAGTAGAAAATGCAACTGATAAAAAAGCAAAAACAGAAACATTTGTTGCAAAAGCAGCAAAAATTTATACACCGATTGTATTAGGATTGGCACTGCTAGTAGCAATATTTATGCCAATTTTAATAAAAGGCTCTACTTATTATGACAGTATTTATAAAGCTTTAATATTTTTAGTTATATCTTGCCCATGTTCAATTGCAATATCAGTACCTCTTAGTTATTTTAGTGGAATAGGTAAAGCTTCTAAAAAAGGAATTTTAATAAAAGGTAGTGATTATCTAGATGGAATTAAAGATATAGGACAAATATTATTTGATAAGACAGGAACAATAACTACAGGAAAGTTTAAAGTTAGTAAAATCAAGACATATAATGGAAAATATTCAGAAAACGAAATATTAAATTATTTTGCTATGGGAGAAAGTTTTTCGAATCATCCATTAGCTAAATCAATTTTAGAAATGGTAAATGATGAAATTGATACAACTAAGGTTAAAGACTTTGAAGAAATATCAGGTAAAGGATTAAAATATACTTATAACAATATGAAAATAAAAATAGGAAATGCAGAATTTGTAGACAGCAAAGAAAAAATAGATGAAAAAGGAACAATTCTTTATTTGAAAATAGAAGATGAAATAACTGGGGGCATTGTATTAACAGATGAAATAAAGTCAGATGCTAAAGAAACAATTAAACAGTTAAAAGAATTAGGAATAAAGACAAAGATGCTTACAGGAGATAAAAAAGAGGTTGCAACTCGAATAGCAAAAGAAGTAAACATTGATGAAGTAAAGTCAGAAATGCTACCACAGGATAAATATAATGAATTAGAAAAAGTATTAGATAATAATATTACAGAAAAAAAAGTTGCATATGTAGGAGATGGAATTAATGATAGTCCTGTTTTAGCTAGAGCTGATATTGGTATATCAATGGGAGGTATTGGATCAAATTCAGCAATTGAAGCATCTGATATGGTTATTATGACAGATGAATTAAAGAAAATTATAGAAGCAATACAAATTTCTAAGAAAACTAACAGAATAATAAAAGAAAATTTAATATTTTCAATTGGAGTAAAAATATTAATATTACTTCTTAGCATATTAGGAATAGCCGATATGTGGGAAGCAGTTTTTGCTGATGTAGGGACAACTTTAATAACTATATTTAATACTATCAGAATTTTAAAATAATTATTGACACAAGAATAAACAGATATGTTATAATATTCATATCTGTTTATTTTATATATTAAAAAGTTATTTTAATATATAATAATTTATGATATATTAATAAAAAAGAAAAAGAGGAGTAGAAAAAACATGAGAAGAGGAAAAAGAGAGTTAAAAAATGAAACAACAATTAAAGGAACAGCTTCAGGAGGAAAAAATAAAAAAAGCAAAAAAGCCATTTCAAAAGCATTAATAATAATTGCTATTATAATTGTTATTTTTGTAATAGGATTGTTGGTTAATGAGTTTGTTGTTTTTGATAATAACAAAACAACAAATTTAGTTATCAATAATAAAAATGTAACATCTAACTTAAAACAGCAGATTTTAATAGAAGATAATATTATATATTTATCAGAATCAGATATTGCAAATTTCTTTGATAAATATATTTATGAAGAAAAAGAAACTAATCAAATAATAACAACTTATGAGAAAAAGATTGCAGCTATAGGGTTTGAAGATAATAAAATCACTATTAATGGATCAGACAAAAATATTTATGCACATGCAATAAAAAGAGATGGAATAGTATATTTGCCAATTTCTGAAATGAAAGATGTATATGATATAGAAATTTCTAATATTGAAAAAACTAAAGTAATAACAATGGATTCATTAGAAAAAGAACAGAAAAAAGCAATTGTAACATCTGATACTTCAGTTAAATCTTCAACCAATTTTATTTCGAAAACAGTAGATAGAATAAAAAGGGGAGAGTGTGTTGTTGTCATAGCTTCAAATAATGGATACACTAAAATTAGAACGGAAAATGGAAAAATAGGTTATATAAAATCAAATCAACTAGAGAATGAATTTATAGTTAGAGAATCTATGGAAGAAGAAAAACAAATAAATGGAAAAGTTAATTTAACTTGGGATTATTTTTCTGAATATGGTTCAGCACCAGACAGAACTGGAACAACAATAGATGGTGTTAATGTTGTTTCACCAGCATTTTTCTATATTGATAAAAAAGGGAATTTAACAGAAAATGTAGGAACTAAAGGCGAAAATTATATTAACTGGGCACATGAAAATGATTATAAAGTATGGCCAATGATATCAAATGCAGAAGCGGCAAAAAGTAGTCTATCAATTACTTCTAAAATTATGAATAGTTACGAATCAAGGCAAAAGTTAATTGAAAGTATTGTTAATAAATGTGTAAAATATAATTTAGATGGGGTTAACATAGATTTTGAAAATATGAGAGAAGACGACAAAGATATGTATTCAAGATTTATTATAGAGTTAACACCACGTTTAAAAGAAATAGGACTTGTAACTTCTGTAGATGTAACAGCACCGGATGGAGGAGAAACTTGGTCATTATGCTTTGATAGAAATGTAATAGGTAATGTAGCAGATTACATTGTGTTTATGGCTTATGACGAATATGGTACATCTAGTACAAAAACAGGAACAACTGCTGGATATGATTGGGTAAAATTAAATTTAGAAAAATTTCTAAAAACAGAAGAAATCAAGTCAGAAAAGATAATATTAGCAGTTCCATTTTATACAAGAGTTTGGACAACTAATTCAGGAGGAAAAATAATAAGTAGAAATACTGTGGCTATGAAAGATATTGAAAAAGTATTACCAAATGATGTTGAGAAAAAATGGGATAATGACTTAAAACAAAACTATGCAGAATATAAAGATGGCGATAATAAAAAAGAAATTTGGATTGAAGATATACAATCTCTAAAAGAAAAGGTATCTTTAATAAAAGAAAAAAATTTGGCAGGTGTAGGTTCATGGCAAAAAGACATGGAAGATGATGCTGTATGGTCAATGCTGAAAAATGAACTAAAATAATAGCAATTTGCTAAAAACTGCTTGACATTAGTAATTTTGACATATATAATACAAAAAAAGCACAATTGGAGGTATCTTGACGAAATGCAGAATGAAAATGTATTCTTTACAACAGATAAATATAGCAATCTAACAGATGAACAAATAATATCTCAAATTAAGCAAGGAGACCAAGAATCTTTAGCTTATTTACTAGAAAAATATAAAAACTTAGTTAATATAAAAGTTAGTAAATATTTTATGATTGGAGCCGAAAAAGAAGATATATTACAGGAAGGAATGATTGGACTGTTTAAGGCGATAAAGGATTTTAAAGAAGAAAAACAGAAATCATTCAAATCTTTTGCTAATATCTGCATAGAGAGACAATTAATAACAGCAATAAAAAGTTCAAATAGACAAAAACATATGCCTTTGAATTCGTATTTATCACTAAATATGGCTGCTTATGATAATAATGAAGAAGATAGTGTTGAATTAATAGATACTTTTAATAGTAATACTGTAGAAGACCCATTAGAAACAATAATGAAAAAAGAATATTATAGTGAAATGGAAAATGCAGTCAACAAAAATTTAAGTAAATTTGAAAAGCAAGTATTAGATGGATTTTTAAAGGGCGAAAGTTATGTAACAATTGCAAAAAAATTAGATTCGCCAGTTAAGTCGATAGATAATGCAATACAAAGAATAAGAAAAAAAGCAATAAAAAATATGCTTGAAAATTGAAAAAACCAGTCTTAAAGGCTGGTTTTTTAAGTATGGAGCTTCCAACGGGAATTGAACCCGTGACCTCAGCCTTACCAAGGCTGCACTCTACCAACTGAGCTATGGAAGCAAAATAAATACAATAATAATTATATAATAAGAAAAATAAAAAGTAAAGAATTCTATTGACTTTTTTTAAAAAAGAGGTTAAACTATTAACATAGAACAAAGATAAGTGAGAGAAAAAGTAAAATAAAGGTTACTGTTAGAGAGAATTAATCATAGGCTGAAAATTAATTCCAGAAAACATATTTGAAAAACTACCTCTTCAAAATCTCTAGTGAATAAGCTAGACGTTTTAGATACGTTACAATCTATTAACTAAGTAAAATATAGGATGGAACCGTGTATAAAAAAGCACTCCTATGGATTGATGATATCCAAGGAGTGTTTTTATATATATGATAAATATCCAATAAATAATATAAAGGAGGAACGTTTATGATTAAAGTTATTTTAAAAGATGGTTCAACTATGGAAATAGAAGAAGGAACATCAATTTTAGAAGTAGCAAAAAGAATAAGCGAAGGATTAGCAAGAAATGTAACTTGTGGAGAAATTAATGGAGAGATTAGAGATATAAGATATAAAATAAAAGAAGATTGTAATTTAATACTTCATACATTTAAAAATGATGATTTGGAAGGAAAAAAAGCTTATTGGCATACAACGTCACATATTATGGCACAAGCTGTAAAAAGATTATTTCCAAATGTTAAATTTGCAATAGGACCTTCTATTGCAGAAGGATTTTATTATGATTTTGATGTAGAAAAACCTTTTACAGATGAAGATAAAACAAAAATTGAAGAAGAAATGAAGAAAATCATAAAAGAAAATATACAAATTGAAAGATTTTCTTTACCAAAGCAAGAAGCATTAAAATTAATGGAAGGACAACCATATAAACAAGAACTAATTGAAGAATTACCAGAAGGAGAAGAAATTAGTTTTTATAAACAAGGAGATTTTACAGACTTATGTGCAGGACCACATTTATTAAGTACAGGAAAAATAAAATCAATAAAAATACTATCATCTTCAGGAGCTTATTGGAGAGGTAGTGAAAAAAACAAAATGTTACAAAGAATTTATGGAATAGCTTTTCCAAAAGCAAGTGAATTACAAGAACATTTACAATTACTAGAAGAAGCAAAACAAAGAGATCATAGAAAAATAGGAAAAGATTTAGAAATATTTATGACTCATCCACTAGTTGGTTCAGGATTACCTATGTATTTACCAAATGGTGCAACAATAAGAAGAATATTGGAAAGATATATTCAAGATAAAGAATTAGCACTAGGATATAGTCATGTATATACTCCTTCACTTGCAAATGTAGAGTTATATAAAACATCTGGACATTGGGACCATTATAAAGACGATATGTTTCCTGTTATGAAAATGGATAATGAAGAAATGGTTTTAAGACCAATGAATTGTCCTCATCATATGTTAGTATATAAAAATAAAATGCATTCTTATCGTGATTTACCAATAAAAATTGGAGAACTTGCACATGATTTTAGATATGAAGATAGTGGAAGTGTTTGTGGGTTGGAAAGAGTTAGACAAATGTGTCAAAATGATGCACATTTATTTGTAAGACCAGACCAGATTAAAGAAGAAGTAGGGAAAGTTTTAAAATTAATAGTAGAAGTATATCAAAAAGATTTTGGATTCCCAGCATCAAGTTTTAAATATAGATTATCTTTAAGGGATAAAAGTAATAAAGAAAAATATATAGATAATGACGAAATGTGGGAAACAGCAGAAAGTCAATTAAGAGAAATATTAACTGAATTAGAGATTCCTTTTTATGAAGCAGAAGGAGAAGCAGCATTTTATGGACCAAAAATAGATATACAAATAAAAACAGCTTTAAATCATGATATAACAATACCAACTTGTCAATTAGATTTTGCATTGCCTGAAAGATTTGAACTTGAATATATAGGAAAAGACGGAGAAAAACATAGACCTGTGGTAATACACAGAGCTATATTAGGAAGTTCTGATAGATTTATATCATTCTTATTAGAAGAAACAAAAGGAGTACTTCCAACGTGGCTTGCACCAATACAGGTAAAAATATTACCAATTACAGACAATCAACATGAATATGCTTACAAAGTAAGAGATGAATTATTAAAAGAAGGAATACGTGTAGAGGTTGATGATAGAAATGAAAAAACAGGATATAAAATTCGTGAAGCTCAACTTCAAAAAACACCATATATGTTAGTAGTTGGGGCAAAAGAAGTTGAAGAAAACTTAGTTGCAATTCGTTCTCATAAAGATGGAGATTTAGGAACAATGAAATTAAATGAATTTATAGAAAAGATTTCAACTGAAATAAAAAATAAGGGATAAAAATATAAGTATATTTAAATAAAAAATGAAATGCCCAAAAACATTTTTATTGGACAATATAAGGAGGAAAAAATGAAATTAGGAATTGTTGGACTTCCAAATGTAGGGAAGAGTACGATGTTTAATAGTATAACAAAAGCAGGAGCTGAATGTGCTAATTATCCTTTTTGTACTATAGAGCCAAACGTAGGAGTTGTTGCTGTACCAGATGAAAGATTAAAAAAATTAACTGAAATGTATAATCCTCAAAAAACTACTCCTGCTGTTGTAGAATTTGTTGATATAGCAGGATTAGTAAAAGGAGCAAGTAAAGGGGAAGGATTAGGAAATAAGTTTTTGTCTCATATTAGAGAAACTGATGCAATAGTAGAAGTTGTAAGATGTTTTGAAGATTCAAATGTAGTTCATGTTGATGGTTCAGTTAATCCAATAAGAGATATTGAAACAATAAATTTGGAATTAATTTTTGCAGACATCGAAACAGTAAACAAAAGATTAGATAAAGCTAAGAAAAATTTAAAAGCAGATAAAAAATATCAAATAGAAATTGATTTATTGGAAAAAATATTAAAAACATTAGAAGAAGGAAAGTCAGCAAGAACTTTAGAATTTAATGAAGAAGAACAAGTATTAGTTAAAGATATGTTTTTATTAACTACAAAACCAATATTATATATTGCAAATGTCTCAGAAGAACAGTTAGAAAATCCTGATGATAATGATAATGTAAAAAAAGTTAAAGAATATGCTAAAAAGGAAAATGCAGAAGTAATTCCGTTATGCGTAAAAATAGAAGAAGAATTATCTGGTTTAGAAGAAAATGATAAAAAAGAGATGCTAGAAGCACTTGGTTTAGAAGAGTCTGGTTTGGATAAAGTAATTAAAAAAAGCTATGATTTATTAGGCTTAATGTCATTTTTAACAGCAGGAGAACCAGAAGTAAGAGCTTGGACAATAAAAAAAGGAACAAAAGCACCACAAGCTGCTGGGAAGATTCACTCTGATATTGAAAGAGGATTCATAAAAGCTGAGATAGTTTCTTATGAAGATTTAGTAAGAGAAGGCTCAATGGTTGCAGCCAAAGAAAAGGGATTAGTTCGTTCAGAAGGAAAAGAATATATTATGCAAGATGGGGATATTGTTTTATTTAAATTTAATGTATAAATATGTAACATAAATGTAATATAAAAATAAAATAAAACTCTTGACTTATTTATTTTTAAAGTATAAAATATTAATAGAAAAACAAAAGAAATGTATTCTTTTATGTATTTTTATATATTTTGCTTGAATTATACTAAAAAAAGCAGTATAATATATAGTGATTGTATAAATAATAATAAAAAGTATGAAAGTAGAGGAGAAATCAATATGAAAAAATCAAATTTAATTCAAATTGTTACAATTTTATTAGTTAGTGCAATGGTATTGTTGTTTTCAACAACTGTAAATGCTGCAAATGATAATAATGAAGTTCATGATTTAACAGGAACATTAACAAAAAATAGTACATCAAATAATACTTCTAGCAATAATACTAATAGTAATACAAATACTAGTAACACAAATAAATCAAATAACACAAATAAATCAAACAATACTAATAATTCAAGTGTTTATAATAATACAAACAATAATTTACCAAAAACAGGTATTGAAGATTCAATTCCAGTAGCAGCATTAGTAGTTGTATTTGGAGTATCAGCAGTATATGCTTATAAAAAGATAAAAGAATATAAAAACATTTAGTTAAAAAAGATAAATCAAAGACCTTTTATAAGGTCTTTTTTGTGTGCTATATTTGTTTTGATTTAACAATTAATCTATTAGAATTTAGATTATTACATGTAATTAGAGTTAATTCTTTTGAATTATATTCAAATTCAAATACAGGAGATAAATCAGAAGGAACAACTTCATAAGTTTTAAAAATTTTATAAATATATTTTTTATTATCAGTATCATAAAGATATATTTCATCATCTATATTTAGCAAAGACAAATTACTAAAAAACATAGAATTATCATAATTGTGTCCAGCAATACATATGTTTCCAAATACTTTGGGTGAATCACCATAAAATTTACATGGAGAAACTTTTAATAATTCTTCATCCAAATGAGAAAAAACAGGGTAATATAAATTAATTTTTGGTATTTCAATTGTTCCAAAAAATTCGTTTTGAATATTTTGTGTGTATGAAGATTCGTTACTTTTAGAATTATTAGAGTATAATTTGTAAATACTATAATTACTAGTTATATTTTTTGACATTTGTTCTTTTTTTAATAAAGATATGCTTGAATAACAAATAAAACCAATTAAAATAACTATTATAAAAATAGAAATTAAAAATTGGAATTTAAAAAATTTTTTATTTGATTTTTTATTAATTCTGGTACTTAATATTTGATTTTTCATAATAATCTCCATTTTCATAATTATTTTATGTAAAAAATCAAATATTATAATGCAGAAATTTACTAAAAAAACTAAAATTCTCTAATTGGTTTATTGACAAGATTAGGATTAACTTCAAATCTTACTTCAAAACATTTAAAATCAGATAATTCATTTTCATCTAAACAATCCAAATAGATATCTAGTTCATCTAAATTTCTACAAGCTGCAATTATAATAGGGTTTAAGTTATATTTAAACATCAATTCCAATCCTAAATCAAGAGCACTAAAAATAGAACTTTTTTCTTTATAACGAATTAAGTTAAAAGCTTCTCGGAATCTAGCTGTTGAAAAATTTTCGAATTTATTTAAAGGTACAATATATAAATCTTGAATTATTTCCATAATAGAATTATATTTACAATTTGGACTTTCATAAATCTTTTGAATTTCTTCGTATTTATATGGCAAATAAGCCTTTTGTTCTTTTTCAGAAATAACTAAAATATTATTATCCATTTTTTCCTCCACATATGATAATTAAGTATATTATAACTATAAAAGAAAACTATGTAAATAAAAAAACATTAAAAAAATATTACATTTATATTACATCATTAACATATATTGCAAAGAGATTTTTCATATGGTATATTAAAATAGTAAATGTTACATCAAAAGGAGAAAAATAAGTGTATAGGACTAGTAATTTTAATAAAAACAGTAAAATTATGCATAGTATAGAAAAAATAATTTCTATACTTATTTATATAATAATTATTCCTATTATTATATTTAATTTAACAATAATGATAAAATCGTATATAAATCCTACTGAAATACCAGATTTTTTTGGACTAAAAAGCTTTGTAATAGTATCTGAAAGTATGGAATCAACAATTATGAAAGGTGATGCAATTTTTATAAAAAAAGTAAATCAAGATGAATTGAAAATTAATGATATTATTTCTTTTCATAATAAAGATGAGATAATTACACATAGAATTGTGAAAGTGATTGAAGAAAATGGAAAGACAAAATATATAACCAAAGGAGATAATAATAGGAGAGAAGACAAAGAGCATATAACTTATGAAAAAATAGAAGGGGTATATCAATTCAAAATATCTGGATTTGGAAAAATAGTAGAACTATTAAAAGATAAAATAACTTTAATAATATTATTGATTATTTTAGTTTTAATATCACTTGTTCAAGTAAGAATGAGCAAAAAAAGACTAAGAAGAAAAGAAAAAAGGTATGAATATAATAAGAAATGTAATAGTTTAAAATATTCAAACAAGCAAAATAAATAGTAAAGCAACCAAGATTATTAAGCAAGAATGTTTAATAATTTTGGTTGCTTTAACATTAAGAATGAGGCATATCGAAAATTAAAGAAATAATAGAGTTACAAAGTTCTTTTTTATCTAAAGATTCATCATTTTTTATCCACCATACAATAGTTGATATAACAGCTCCAGCATAAAATTGAGCAATAATAGGAATTTTGGTTTTATGGTAAATACCTTGATCTTTTTCTTTTTCTAACATATCAGTAATATAATTAATACATGTATTCATAAAAATTTTATTAACACTATTGTCAAAATTATTTTTTAATACACTTTTAAACATTTTTTTATTTTCAGAAATATATTCTAAAAGACTCATAACCAAATTTGTATAAAATTCTTTTGAATTAGAATATTGAGTAGTATTAATTTTTTCTGTTAATTCTTGTTCAATATTTTTAACACAATATTCTAATAAATCATATTTATCTTGAAAATGGCTATAAAATGTAGTTCTATGTATCATTGCTAAATTACAAATATCATTTACTTTAATTTCATCAAATGACTTTTTAGCTAATAATTCTAATAAAGCATTTTTTAATAATAAATAAGTTCTTTGAACTCTTAAATCTTCCATATATTTATCTCCAATCTATATTAATATGAATTTATTATAAATCAAAATTATACAGATGTAAAGATAATATACAAATGTATATACAAATCACGAAAAATGTAGCTTACTATACAAAAGTAGTGAAGTGTTGTTGCCTTTTTTTAAAAAGCTCTTATAATATTTATAGATAAAATAAAAAAATAGGAGGACGTAAAATGAATAAGAAAAAAATCATGAAATGGGTTATTTTAGTAGCTATTATAATTATTCCAGTAATGTATAGCTTTTTTTATTTAAAAGCATTTTGGGATCCATATGGTAATTTAAAAGATATGAAAATAGCAATTATTAACCTTGACAAAGGAAATGAAGATGAAAATCTTGGAAATGATTTAGTAGAGAGTCTAAAAGAAAAAGACGTTATGCAAATCGAAGTTTTAACAGATAGTGATGAAGGACAAAAAGGTTTAGTAAATCAAGAGTATTATGCAACTATCACAATTCCAAAGGATTTTACTGAAACTTTAAATAATGCTGAAAATAGTGATAGACAAATGACAACAATATCATATTCTCCAAACCAAAAGAGCAATTATTTAGCATCTCAAATTATAAATAAAGTTACAACCACAGTAGAAAGCGAATTAAAAGGGCAAGTTAGCCAAAAAGTAGTTACTTCAGTATCTGATAAGTTAAGGGAAGTTCCAGAAAAAATGGAAGATATATCAGATGGAGCTGGACAAATACAAGATGGTTCATCAGAATTGTCAAAAGGATTAAAAACTTTAAATAATGGAACAAGTAAATTAAATTCTAGTTATTCTAATTTTGATACAGGTGTAGATAGTGCTTATAATGGAAGTAAACAATTGACACAAGGATTAGAAAAATTAGATGCTGGAGCAAGCAAAATACAAGAAGGAACAAATAAATTAGCAGATAATACTAAAGATTTATCAAGTGTTGTAACTAAGGTAAATGAACTTTCTGGTAATGTAAGCAATTTAAAGACAGGAGTAGATGCATATGTAGATGGAGTAAACAGTGCTATAGCAGGAATTAGTAACACTAAAAGTCAATTAACTACATTAGCATCAAGCTTAAAAGCTTATATGACTGCTAATCCAGAAGCAATGAATGATTCAAATTTTCAACAAGCGATGCAAACTTTGCAAAGTTTATCTGGTAGTTCAAGTGGTTCTGAAGGATTAAGTACATTAGCTACAAAAGGAACAGAATTAAAACAAGGGGTATCTAAATTAAATACAGGAGTTCAAAGTTTTGCGAGCCAAGCAGGAAGTTTACAAGAGTTATCTTCTGGAATTCAAACATTAAATAACGGAGTATTAGAATTAAAACAAGGATTAAGCAGTGCTAAATCTGGAAGTACAGAATTGACAACAGGTTTAAGTTCTTTAAGTAAAAATTCTAAAAAAGTAAAAAGTGGAATAGGTCAATTAAATACAGGTTCAAAAAGTGCATTAGAAGGAAGTAAAACATTATCAGATGGTGTAACTACATTTAAGACAGAAATAGATAATGGAACAGACAATACAAAACAAGAATTAACAAAACTAGATGGATTAGATGAATATGTAAAAGATCCAGTAGAAATAGAAGAAACAGATTATGCCAAAGTTGATTCTTATGGAGTAGGATTTGCACCATATTTCATGTCTATATCATTATGGGTTGGTGGATTAATAGCATTAGTTATGTTATATAACGACCCTGAAGATAAGTTTAAATTGTTAGGAAAAAATGCAAAAAATAAATATCTACGTACAGCTTTATACATGGGAATTGCAACATTACAAGGAATTGTATTAGGTTTCATATTAAAAGCAGGATTAGGATTTAATGTTACAAGCTTAGGATTATATTATGTAACATGTATTTTAGTTTCAATGGTATTTACAAGTATTATACTATTCTTAATTGAAAATTTCGGAGATGTAGGAAAATTTCTTTGTATTTTATTGTTAGTATTACAATTAGCAGCAAGTGGAGGAACATTCCCAATTGAAACAGTACCAAAATTCTTCCAAAGTATTTATCCATATATGCCAATGAATTATACAATAAGATTAATAAAAGAATCTCTTATAAAAACAGACTCTGGAATGATAATGCCAAATATATTAATATTATTAGGAATATTAGTTGTATTTATTGGTGTAACTATATTATTAGAATATTTAAAAAATCGCAAACAGAAAAATTTAGAAACAAAAGCTTAATAATAAATAATTAATTAATAAAACCTCTTAAAAATGAATATACTTAAAAGTATAACATTTAGGAGGTTTTTTTATGCTAAAAATGATTGATTTGCCATATCCGTTAAATGCACTGGAACCATATTATTCTAAGCAAACATTAGATTTGCATTATAATATTTTGTATAAAGGATATATAGACAATACAAATAAAACAGAAGAAAAACTAGAACAGGCAAGAAAAAATAATGATTTTTCTAGTATTAAATGTTTAGAAAAAGATCTGAGCTTTTTTGGTTCGGGAGTTATTTTACATGAATTATTTTTTACTAATATGGGACCTGCTATTCCAACAGAACCAAATTCAGAGTTAATGGAACAAATTATAAAAGATTTTGGGAGTTATGATAATTTTAAAAATCAATTTAATAGTGCTAGTGCAGCAGTGGAGGCTTCTGGATGGTGTTTGCTTGTATGGGTTCCAAAATGGAGTAAGCTAGAGGTTTTACAATGCGAAAAGCATCAAAATTTGACTTTATGGGGATGTAAACCGCTTCTTGTATTAGATATGTGGGAGCATTCTTATTATTTGCAATATTTAACAAAAAGACCTGACTATATTAATGCTTTTTGGAATATTGTAAATTGGAATGAGGTTAATAAGAGGTTTTATAGTAAATAAAAAATTTTATAATAAAAATTAAAAGGTATTTAAGAAAATATATTAAAAATTCTTAAATACTTTTTTATATAATTCTAAATAACTAGCAGAGAAATTAAATATTTCACTTACATATAAAGCGATAATAATCCCCCCGATTCCAATAAAAGGTATTAAAAAATACAAAATAATAATTGTAATAATTAAATCAATAACGTTGTAAAGCATAACTTCAAATTGCTTATCAAGACCTTTTAGTATATTATCTGCTATATTATCTAGACACATAAACAAAATTAAAGGAGAAAGGATTCTAATATAATTTGAGCACTCTAAATTATGAAAAAGAGTTAAACTAATTTCATTTGAATAATGCATAAAGATAATAATTAAAGTAATACTAAAAAATGAAGTTATTTTAAAAAGTTTGTTACATATGTTAATAATTCTCTTTTTATTTCCATTTGCTAATAAACTAGCAAATTCAGGAACAAGTAAATTACTAAAAGAACTAATACACATATTAGGAATCATTATAATAGGAAAAGCCATTCCAATAATTTTACCATATTCAGATAAAGCAATTGTATAAGGGAATCCATAGGCTACTAACTTAATTGGAATAATAAATTTTTTAAAAGTAGATAGTCCAGAACGTAAACAAGATGTAATAAAAACAGGAACGGTTATTTTTATTATTTTTTTTGTAAAAGAAATTTTATTTTTTGTTCTTTGCCATAGTTTAGATTTATCTATTTTATATAAAATAATCCATAATAAACAAGAAGCTATTTCAGAAATAACATCGGCTAGAATTAAGCAAATACATATATTTTCTACATTTTTTAAGGAAAAGAAATTAAAAAATATAATAGTACATATGATTTTTATTGTTATTTCAAAAAATTGCGAAATTGCTCCTTTATATGCTTTTCTTACAGCAACAAAATAGCCGTTTAAAACAGAAGATATTGCAATAAAAGGTAAACCTAATGCAATTAAATATAGCGGTATAGAGGAAATTATATTATTTAACCAATTTTTAATTATAAAATCAGAAAATAAAAATAGAATTATACTACTTGATAAACCTAATAATATAGCAAATGTAATACATGTTTTTACAGCAGTTAGGCCATTTAAAAAATCTTTTTTAGCAAATTGCTCTGAAACAATAGAAATACAAGCAATGTTTAATCCAGATGTAGCAATAGTTATTGCTAACATATAAACAGACATTACTAAATCGAATGTTCCAACCGCTTCTGACCCGATCTTATTGGATACATAAATTCCAAATACCATGCCAATACTTCGCATAATTATATTAGTTATTGTTAAAATAGATCCATTTATTAAAAATTTTTTTGTTCTTTTCAAATTATCACCATTTAAGTTTATTAAATATATTTTTAAATATGAAAATATAAAAAACTAATTCCAAAATTTACATAATTTCATATTATATATAAATGTAATATGAAAGGAGGATTTGATGAATTTTGGAATTAAAAGGAATAAAAATAGGATTTGCATTAACGGGCTCTTTTTGTACATTTAAGAAAGTAATACCAAAAATGAAAGAATTAATAAATCAAGGAGCAGAAATTATACCAATCATGTCTTTTAACAGTTATAATTTAGATACTAAATTTGGAAAAGCAAAAGATTTCATAAAAGAAATAGAAGAGCTTACAGATAAGAAGATTATTCATACAATTCAAGAAGCGGAACCAATTGGACCGAAAAAGATGACAGATATTATGGTTATTGCACCATGTTCTCGGAAATACAATTTCTAAGCTTGCTTGTGATATTATAGATACACCTGCTCTTATGGCAGCAAAATCTCATTTAAGAAACGGAAGACCTTTAGTTATAGCACCTTCTACCAATAATGGATTAAGTGGTAATGCAGAAAATATAGGAAAGTTACTAAATAGGAATAATTATTATTTTGTTCCATTTAGGCAAGACAATCCAATAACAAAACCAAGATCAGTTGTATTTGATTCAGAATATATTATAAGAACAATAAAAAGTGCACTAGATAGGGAACAAGTTAGCCCAATATTACTGTAAATTACTATTATTTATGTACTAAATCTTTATTTTTTTACAAATTTATGATAGTATACATTGTAATAAAAAATAAAGATTAAGGGGAAATTTCATGAATAAAAAAAGTGTAACTATATTAGGAATTAGCATATGGAAATTATTTGCTTATTTTATTATATATAGTTTTATAGGATATATTATAGAAACATTATTTGGAATTGCAACTAAAGGAGTATGGGAATCTAGGCAAAGCTTTTTATATGGACCATTTTGTGGAATTTATGGAATTGGAGCTATTACTATTACATTATTATCTAGATATTTTAATAAAAACAAATTAACACTTTTTGTGGGGGGATTTTTAGTAGGGTCTGTAACAGAATATACAATTAGTTTTTTAGTAGATACCATTCTTCATACAAAATGGTGGGATTATTCTAATAGATTCTTAAATATTAATGGAAGAATATGCTTGCTTTACTCTGTGTTCTGGGGAGTATTGACATTATTTTTAATAAAGATTATAAATCCTAAAATTGATATATTGATTGCTAAAATAAAAGATAAAATCTCAATAAAAAAACTTAAATTAATTATTTTAATAGTAATCATATTTTTAGCAATTGATTGTATAGCTACTTGTTATGCACAAAAACAATTTGTTAATAGAATGATAGTAGAAAATGATATAGAAGTAGAAAACAAAGAAAAAGTAATAGAAAATTATAATAAAACTTATAATAATAAGGTTTTATCAGATTTTATTAATACTTTTTGGAATGATAAAAAAATGATACGAACTTTTCCAAATATAAAAATAGAAGATAAAGAATATAACACAGTATATATTGATAGCTTATTACCAAACATACAACCATATTATAAAAAGATATTTTAAAAACAAGTAAAAAAACGAACATTTTTTCTAAAAAATATTGACAAAGAATAAATGTTCGTTTATAATTATCTCAAAACACGAACAAATATTTCGTAGTAAAAGGAGATTATTATATGAAAATAAAAATAGTAAATAAGAGAAAATTTATAATGATGTGTTTAATTTTAGTTATATTAGTATCAATAGTATTAATGGAAATTAATCATACATATTCAAAAACTGAAGTTTCTTATAAAGAAGAATTCATTTATGAGGGAGATACATTGTGGTCTATATCTGAGAGAGAACTAAAAGAAAATAAATACTATAAAGGAAATGATATAAGAAACATTGTAAGTGAATTAAAAAATATTAATAATATAGATGGTAATTTAAAAGTAGGAGAGAAAATACTAATACCTATATTTAATTAAAAAGACTACATTATATAGTATAATGTAGTCCATATATTTTTATAAATTTGCTAGAGGATTTTTTTCAACGGCATCTCTAATTTGATCATTGCTTACATGTGTATAAATCTCAGTAGTTGCAATACTTTCATGTCCTAGTAATTCTTGCAAAGCACGTATATCTACTTGACCATATTGATACATCAAAGTTGCTGCTGTATGCCTTAACTTATGAACAGAATATTTATTACTATCTAAGCCAGCTTTAGATAATTCTTTGTTTATAATATATTGTACAGTACGATTACTAATTCTTTCTCTTCTTTCACTTAAAAACAATGCTTTTTCAGAATATTTCTTATCATGTTTTATACCTTCTTTAGGTCTTACAGACAAATAATCTGAAAGAGCTTTCATACATGCATTATTTAAATATATAGTTCTTTCTTTATTTCCTTTACCAATAACATTTAATTTACATTCATTAAAATCTATATCTTTTATATTAATTCCAACTAATTCAGAAAGACGCATACCACAATTTAAAAATAGAGTAGTAATAGCAAAATCTCTTTCACAGTTTCTATTATCTTCGTCAGAAGCAACATCGAGTAGCTTCTTACTATCATCTAAAGATAGATATTTAGGTAACCTTTTTTCTTTTTTAGGAGTTTTCAAATTTAAAGCTGGATTATGGTCTAATAAAAATTGAGAACTAGCATCTTGGCACAAATAATGGAAAAATATTCGTATTGTTGATATTTTTCTAGCTCTTGTAGCAGGTTTGCTATGGTATGTAGTTGATAGGTAACCTAAAAATGCATGAATATCATCTATTTTTATTCTTTTTACAGTATCTATTGTTATATCTTTAATGTATATTTCTTTTAAATCTGTTTCATTTGTCATATTAAAATGTATCTTTATAAATTTAAAAAACATAGCTAAATCATAATTATATTCCTTAATACTATTTGGAGACTTATTTAAAATTGTTGTTGAATAATCTAAAAAAGCATTCAAAAAGTCTGGGTTTTCTTCTCTTTTTATCATGAAATTCACACTCCATTCTATATAAAGTATTATATATCAAAATAATACAAAATGGAATAGAAACTTAAAAATCAGGGACATTTCATAAAATATTACAGAATTGTAATATTTCTAATTATTTCTAAAAGCAAATTAAAAAAGCTGAGGCAGAAAACTTACAAGTTTTCCGCCCCAACTATTGACAATTTAATTAATGATGTCCTTTTCCATCACAGTACGGGCATTTCTTTGATGAATTGAACAGTCCACTTGATGTAGACCATCCAGTTCCTCTGCAAAAAGAACAGGTAATTACTATTCCCGTTCCTCCACATGTACGACATTTCTTACGTTCTGCCACCCTTGGTCCATAGGTTATTCCTTTTCCATCACAGTACGGGCATGTTTCTACACTCATAATTAAACTCCTTCTTTCATAAAAATTTTAATTAAATTTTTTATGGCTTACTTATATATAAAATTGCCTTGGCAATTATTTATATTATACCACTTCTATATTAATTTGTCACTAGTGTTTTATTTTTAAGTCTTTTATGATATACTGTATAAAAAATTGAAAGAATGTGATAGTCAAAATGAAAAAGAAACAAAAAGGAAAGAGACTAAGAAAATCAAAAATTCAAGATCAAGATTTAGAGCCAAAAGCAATTCAAGAGATGAAAAACAAAAAAGAGGATAAGAAAGATAAAAATGATAAAACAAAGAAAAACAAAAAAATAAAAAAAGCGAAACTGCTATTAATTATTGTTAGTATAATAATTATAATTTTTGGAATTAAATTAGCAATTTCTGCTCATGTTTGGAAATCTATAGCAAAAGATATGACTCTTAATGAAAATTCAATTGTAAAAGATATAAACGGTAATACAATAGCAACATTAGGAAGTGAAATAAAAAAGAAAGTAGTTTCTTATAACGAAATTCCTGATAATTTAAAAAATGCTTATGTAGCTATCGAAGATGAAAGATTTTATTCTCATGGTGGAGTAGATATAAAAAGAACTGCTTCAGCTATTGGTTCATATATTATTCATTTTGGTTCTTCTTCATTTGGTGGAAGTACGATTACACAACAATTAGTAAAAAATCTTACTGGGGATGCTACAGATAGTATAACAAGAAAAGTAACAGAATGGTGGAAAGCATGGCAATTAGAAACATGTCTGTCTAAAGATGAAATTCTAGATACATATTTGAATATTATATATATTGGTCCAAGTATATATGGCGTAGAAGCTGGTTCAGAATATTATTTTAATAAATCAGTGCAAAATTTAACACTTGAAGAATGTGCATTTTTAGCAGGAATAAACAATTCTCCAAATTCATACAATCCTTTTTCAGATAAAGACAATTCAAGCAAAATTATAAATAGAACAAAGACAGTTTTAACAAAAATGAAAGAATTAGGATATATAAAAAATGAAGATGAGTATAAAGAAGCTATGCAAAATGTTGAAAAAGGTTTAAAGTTTAAAAATGGAAAAATAGAATCAAGTGAAAGTATATATTCATATCATACAGATGCACTCATAACAGAAATTACTAAAGATATATGTGATAAATACAATATATCAGAAACTTTTGCTACAAATTATATTAATATGGCAGGATTAACAATCTATAGTACTCAAGATTCGGATATTCAAAAACAAATGGAAACAGAATGTTCAAAAAAGAAATATAAACTTGCATCTAGAAATAGTGATGATTCATCACAAGCAGCAATGGTAATAATAGATCATAAAACTGGAAATGTAGTTGGATGCACTGGAGGATTAGGCGAAAAGACAACTGCGCGTTCTTTTAATAGAGCGACTCAAAGTGTAAGACAAACAGGTTCAGCGATAAAACCAATTGCAGTATTATTACCTGCAGTTGATAAAAAGATAATAACTGCAGCAACGATATTTGATGATACAGAGCAAGATTTTGAAAATAATTATCATCCAACAGATTATAGCAAAAGCTTAGGAAAAATAACAGTAAGACGAGCAGTAGAATCATCTCAAAATATCCCATTTGTTGAAATAATGGAAAAGTTAAAGCCTAAAAATTCAATAAAATATTTAGAAAAAATGGGAGTTACAACATTAACTGAAGAAGATAATAGTCTACCTTTAGCACTTGGAGGATTAGAAAAAGGAATTAGTCCTTTGCAAATGGCAGGAGCTTATAGTACGATTGCTAATGATGGAATATATATAGAACCAACTTTTTATACTAAAATTGATAAAAACGATGGAACAGTATTTATAAAAACATCCCAAAAAACAAAACGTGTATGTTCAAAACAAGTAGCATATATCTTAAAAGAAATTTTAACGCAACCAGTATTAGGGGAAAATGGTACAGCAACTTATTGTAAAATATCAGGAGTAGATGTAGCTGCTAAAACAGGAACTACTGATGAAAATTATGATAGATGGTTATGTGGTTTTACTCCTTATTATACAGCAGTAACATGGTACGGTTATGACCAAAATGAAAGTATAGAATTTAACCAAAGAAACCCAGCAGGATTAATATGGGCAAATGTAATGTCTAGAATTCATACAGGACTTAAAGGTGCAAAATTCGAAAATCCAGGAGCCATTTCAACTGCAACTATATGTTCAGCAACTGGCAAAAAAGCAAATACAGGATGTCCTAATACGTACACAGAATACTTTTTATGGTTTACAGTACCAGAAATTTGTAATGAGCATAATGGTTCTGAGATTAAAAATAATGAAAACATAAATAAAAATAATGTAACAGAAATTATAAAAGGGATTACTGATGATATTGATGCAAAAGAACCAGAACGAACTAATACAAATTCATCAATACAACAAAATGAAACGCAACCGAATAAAGATACAAAAAATCAAAAAGATAGCAATTCAAATAATATGACAAAACAAAATTCTACAAATGAACAAACTAATACAAGTACAAATAATAATACTTCTAATAAAACAAACACTTCAAATACTTCAACAAATTCAACCAATACAAGTAATACAGTAAATAGTAACACACAAAAAAATAACTTAAATAATTCGACTAATACTAGTGAAGATAACAATTCTGAATAATAAAATAAAGGGGAATTAAGCAAATGAAAAAGATAGCAATAATAGAAAGATTAGAAAACAACGGAAAAAAGAAACCATTTAATATAGTGTATTATTTAGATTCGTCATATAGAAAAATATTTGATAAATTAGACGTTATACTTATTCCAGTAATTTCAGAAAGAAATATAGAAGAAATAAGCAACATATGCGATGGACTAATTTTAACTGGAAGTGCAAATGATGTACATCCAAAATATTATAATGAAGAACCAATAAAAGATAAAAAATATGATAAATTTGATGAATATCCTTTAGTTAAGAAATGCGTAGAAGAATTTAACAAACAAAATAAGCCTATATTAGGAATATGTGCTGGAATACAAGAACTAAATGTCATTTTTGGAGGTACTTTATTTCAAAGTATACCAAACCACAATTTAAAAGATCAAAGTAAACATATTATAAATATAGAAGAAGATTCATTTTTGTATAAAATATATAAAAAAGATAAATTAGAAGTAAATTCATATCATGAGCAAGCAATAAAAGATGTTGCACCAGGTTTCAGAATTGTGGCTAGATGTGATGATGGAACAATTGAAGGAATCGAAAAAGATAATGTTATTGGAGTTCAATGGCATCCAGAATCAGTATTAGATATGGAGATTTTTGAAGGATTTGTAACCAAAAAACTGCAACTGAGCATAGGAATGATATCATCTACTGAAAAATAAATAATTTTTGACTAAAAATAAGTCTCTACTTTTTAAATTTTTCCTTCTTATTATATATAATAAGAAGGAGAAATTTAAAATGGAAAAACAAACAGCTGGAAGAAATCAAGTATATTTATAGCAAATGTAACTTTTGAACCAGAATGCAGAAACAATTGGCATATTCACCATAGCACAAAAAATGGCGGACAAATAGTAATTTTTTGGTCAGATTGGAGAAAAAATGAATACGAGAATTTTTACAGGTAATTATGAAGAATGTAAGCTAGGAAATTTAATATCTATTTCAGGCGATAGAGGGAGAAAAGTTGGATTTGTTGGCAAAGCAATTCCTTCCTTAGCACCAAAAAGAGCATTTTGGGAGATTTGGCATAATAATATTGGTAGAATTTCAGAAGAGGAGAATACAAGATATTATATAGAGCAATATTATAATCAAGTTTTAACTAAAGTAAATATAGAAGAATTGTTACAAAATGAAACAGACCCAATATTATTGTGCTATGAAAAAGGACAACAGTTTTGTCATAGACATGTTTTAGCTGAATTTATAGAGTTGACCTATGGGGTAAAAGTAAGAGATATTAAAATTGATGAAAAATTAAACATTGATGAAAATACTAGACCAGAGTATATTAGAGAAGCACTTAAAGATATTATGCAAAATCAATTGGAAAGATAAATTACAATTTCAAGAGATGATTAAAAAATAGCATCTCTTTTTAAATTTTCAAAAGTAATGCCAAACAATTGTTTACAAGTATAAAAATAAATGATATAATGCAAATTAAATAAGGCAAATAGGAGGTGGAATATGCAAGAACAAAATATATATGTAGCAATAGATTTAAAAAGTTTTTATGCTTCAGTAGAATGTCAAGAAAGAGGATTAAACCCTCTAACAACAAATCTAGTAGTAGCAGATAGTAGTAGAACAGAGAAAACAATTTGTCTTGCTGTAAGTCCATCTCTAAAACAATATGGAATACCAGGAAGAGCAAGGCTATTTGAAGTAGTTCAAAAAGTAAGAGAAATAAATACAAATAGAAAATACAATGCACCTGGTCATATACTAAATGGAAAATCTTATGAAGACATCGAACTAAAAAAACATCCAGAATATGAATTAGATTATATTATAGCACCGCCTCAAATGAAAAAATATATGAAGTATAGCACTAATATATATAATGTTTATCTAAAATATTTTTCTCCAGATGATATATGTGTTTATTCCATAGACGAAGTTTTTATTGATGTAACACATTATTTAAAAACCTATCAAATGAAAGCAAGTCAATTAGCAACAAAAGTTATACATGATATATATAAACAAACTGGAATTACAGCAACTTGTGGAGTCGGAACAAATCTATATCTAGCAAAAATCGCAATGGATATAGTAGCAAAACATGCAACAGCAAATAAATACGGAGTTAGAATAGCCTGTTTAGACGAAGAAATGTATAAAAAACAATTATGGAATCATAAACCACTTACAGACTTTTGGAGAGTTGGAAAAGGTTATGCTAAAAAACTTGAAGCAAACGGAATGCAAACAATGGGAGATGTTGCTAGATGTTCAATTTATAATGAAGATAAATTATTCAAACTATTTGGAATAAACGCAGAATTATTAATTGATCATGCATGGGGAATAGAACCATGCACTATGGAAAGCATAAAATCCTATGTACCAACCACAAATAGTATAAGTTCAGGTCAAGTTCTACATTGTCCATATAATTATGAAAAAACAAAATTAATAATTAAAGAAATGACAGAGCTATTGGTACTTGATTTAGTAGATAAGCATGTAGTTACAAATCAAATTGTATTAGATGTTGGATATGATATAGAAAATCTTACGAATAAGAATATAGATTATAATGGAGAAATAACAATTGATAGATATGGAAGAAGTGTACCAAAACATGCACACGGTACAATAAATTTAGACCATAAAACTTCATCAAATAAACTTATTGGTGAATCTGTTATGAAATTATATGATAGAATAATTGATAAGCATTTATTAGTGCGAAGAATTAATATAACTGCAAATAATGTAATTAGTGAAGAACAAGCTGAAAAAGAAAATAAATTTGAACAAATTGATTTATTTACTGATTATTCAGAAGTAGAAAGAAAAAATGAGAAAGAAAAGAAAGAGCGAAATCTTCAAAGATCTATACTAGATATAAAGAAAAAATATGGTAAAAATGCAATTCTTAAAGGAATGAATTTTGAAGATGGAGGAACAACAATAGAAAGAAATGAACAAGTAGGAGGTCATAAAGGTTAATGGGAAAATATGATGATATTATAAATTTAAAAAGACCTGCATCAAAGCATCCAAAAATGAGTTTATATCAAAGATCTGCACAATTTGCACCTTATTCAGCTCTTACAGGATATGAAGGACAAGTTAAGGAAACAGCAAGACTAACTGATAGAAGAATTGAATTAGATGAGGAACTTAAAGTTATACTGGATATGAAAATACAAGTTATTCAGGAATTAATTTCAAATAAACCTGAATTAGAAGTAACATATTTTATTCCAGATGAAAAAAAGGATGGTGGAAGATATGAAACCATTTTAGATAATATAAATAAAATTGATATTTACAAACAACAAATAGTGATGCAAAATGGTGCAATAATTGATATTAAAGAAATTATTGATATTAATAGTGATATTTTTAAAAATATAAATCAAGAAAAGATTAGACAAATAATTGGATTTACAAAAGATGAAATAATTGAATATTTATTTAAAGAAAATAGTGAAGAAGGAATATGTAGGAATAAAAAATGGCAGACAATAAAAAATAGTAATTTGTGGAGGAGAAAGTTATGAAAAATAAAAATATAATTATAGGATTAATAATAGGAATAGCAATGACAATACTTTGGAGCATTGTTTTTGTGAATGTGTTAAATAGTATGGCAGGAATAGGAATAGAAATATGTTTAGGTATGTCTTTTGGAATATCTTTTAGTTTAATTTTTACCAAAAAAGATAAAGATAAGCAATAATATAAATCAATAGTGAGATTTCAAAGAATACAAATATTATACATGCATAATAAAATTTAGAAAGTTATATATTGATTTGAAAAATATCTAACTTTTATGTTACAATCATCTCGATAAATTACAAGTTATCGCACAAATTATAACAATTCAACTAATCGTTGATAAAGAAAAATACCCCACTCAACGATTAGTTTGTGTACTTTTTTTAGATAATAATTTACACTTAAATTGAAGGAGGTAAAAAATATGAATCAGATTAAAATAGGAAAATTTATAGCTAAATGTAGAAAAAAGAATAATTTAACTCAAATGCAACTTGCAGAGAAATTAAACATTACAGATAGAGCTATTTCAAAATGGAAAAACGGAAAAGGAATGCCTGATTCATCAATAATGCTCGATTTGTGTAATGAACTCAAAATAAGTGTAAATGAATTATTATGTGGGGAGTTGATTGAAATGAATAATTATAATGAAGTAGCAGAAAAAATGTTATTAGAAATGGCACAATATGTACCAAAATATAGCCAAGTATATTTTGCAATGCACTCTGGAACTACACGATATATGAAATGTCCAAAATGTAACAAGAAAAGTTGGCAAAGAAAGACTTTAAGTAAGTAAAAAATTATAATAAGTAAATCAAATTACTTTAACAACATTAAAATAAGTAAATAATAAAAAAATTACGAGGTATTGAATTTAATCAATATCTCTTTTTTTGTTGCAAAAAATCAAAAGGAAGAATTTTAAATGAAATTATTAACAAAGGATTTAGAAGAAAAATTAAAAGAATATCCACTTGGTAGTCAAGATGGAAAGTTAGGAAATAGTAAGGTAATTGCCAAATTTTTTAATCCTACTGAAGTAGGAACTTGGTATATTATAGAAGGAAAATTATCAGAACTTGAATCAATTCAATTACCAAAAGGTAAATACTTTAAAAGAGATATTTTGGGCAATGAATGAAGTTACTTTTACAAAAGGGGAATAAAAGAAAAAATTGTAAAAGTTACAAATATTTTTTAATAATCAAAAATTTTATAATTATAAAAATAAATATTAAATGATAAATATAACTTTAATAAAACTAAAATTTAATCATAAGAGAAGAAGAATAATAATTTTTAAAATAAAATCATTGCCAAAGCTAATTTAAAAAAACATAAAATAATAAAATAGTAAATTATAATTGGAGTCACTTTAACATATCAATAAACAATAGAAGAGAGGTAGAAGTAGATAAGGAAAAGTGTAAAAAAGGGATATAGAACATTGCACAAAATCAAAGTTTTGCGCAATAAGGTGTAGGAGTAAAATATATAGGCATACATTCCAATGCCTTACAACCACTTTACTTACACTCTTTTATAGCTTAATTATTAGCTATCGTTTGACTATTGTTATTACTTTATATATTTAATATTGTAATAATGTTAGTCTAGTTCCAGATCTTTAATCTTATTTCAATTTAAAATCAAATCTTAGCCAATCTTATAAATTATCTTTATAATTTTATATTCAAATTATTTTTCCACTTAAATTTTATTTTAATTATTTTCAATAATATATTTTATATTAAATTTCTTATTTTTTATAAAAATCTCTAAAATGCTCAAATCACTATATTTGCCGTATTTTTGCAACAACAAACTATATGTCTTAAAAATAAAAACGCCTTAAAATCGATTCTCGTGCGTCGCTTTTTTGACCATTTTTTGTATATTTTATAGTATGCTGATATTTCTTGAATTTTTGCATTTTTTATTAATCAGATCTATATTGTCTATATTTTGCCATATTATTAGACATATAACTTAATTGCTTAATTATTAAAATGTCTTAAAAACGATTTTCATGCGTCCATATTTATAATTTATTTTAAACTACAAATAATAATTCTAATAGAAACTTTAAATGATATATAAATTTAATTTTTAATAAACTATTAATTGCTGTAATAATATTGAATCGATTTATAAATATCAAAAAGAAAAGTTTTGCATTTGTAAAAATTAAATCTAAAGAAATGTTCGGTTTTAGATTTTATATAATTTTATATAAAACTTTGCACAAAATCAAAATTGAATAATTTATATAAATTTATAAATTTTTAAATAAAATTTTAATTACAAAATTCTAAAATTATTTTAAATTCTAAATTTACTTTCTACTATTTTTTTATTTCATTAAATTTGTTTTATCATAATTTTAAAATTATTAATAATCTTTTTTAATTATTTTTAAAACTTTATCCAATTAATCTTATATTATGCATTATAGTTAGTTTTAATTTTATGCTCCCCTACTCCCTCTTGACTTTTTATAGATAAATTTTAAATAACGCTTAATTTTCTTTCAGTAGGTTTATTAGTATCATTTATAAACATTTTACCTATATTTGATATATTATCTATATTGTTGCTTTTTCCATTAACTTGTTCAGCCTGTGATGATATTACAAACATCTACTAAATCATTTTTATTTTGAATACTAGAATTACTTAAATCAATATAGCCTTGATTCAATTTTATATTTTCTAATTTGTTATATATAATTTTAATATTTTTATCCAAAATAAGCTCCTTTCTAGTCATTGTAAGGAAGTATATTTCTTTCCATGTAACTCTTGTATAAATCTTCAGAATTGTAATAGCTTTTTTCTTGAGAATAATACTTATTGTTGGGATCAGAATACTTCTTCATTGTTTCTTTTTGAATTCTTTTTATTTTTTGTTCCTCCTGGATTTCTTTCCAATTTTCAAGTTCAAGTTCTTGTAATTCAAGCTGTAATCCTACTGATTCATTTTTGTATTTCCTTATTTCTAACTTTTTCTTTTTATATTTAAGCTCAAGCTCATCTAATTCCTTATTTGCTTTAATTATTTTGATATTTAATTTTCCTATTTGTTCTGTAAGCTCCTCTCTTTGCAAATGTATCACTTCCTTTCGTTTTAAGCACAAAAAAAGAAGCTGATATTTTAATCAACTTCTAATATATTTAATATTTTAATCATAACTATAACTTGTAATTTATCTAACAAGTTTCTCTATCGAATTGTATTCATCTCCACTTATTTGATATATACCATTATATGGTTGTTCAATATAATAACTATTGTTTTTCTTATATACGAATATTGTAGATACTCCAGCTTCTATAAAGTGAAAATCAACTTTTATTTCATCATCAATATTTACAGGTGCATCTTGTATGCTTTCGTTTTTAGTAACTCTTTTTGTACCATTTAAAACATATAGTATATCTTTCATTTCTTCTCTGCCATTAATACTAATATCTTTTTCATTTTGATTTAATGAAATACTTTCTAATTTTTCAAGTTGAGGTAAATTGAGTGTATAAGTCCTTCTATCTCTAAAATGATAAAAAACTCCTATCACTAACACTACTAATACAATTATACCTAATACTGCAAATAATACATTTTTATTTTTCATACCCATTCCTCCAATCATTTCAACAAATTACTATTTTTTGCTTTGTTTACACCATATATTATATCATGAAAAAAGCAAATCATTTTAACGGCTTTCTCAACAAATTATAATTTTCTATTTATCTAATTTTATTATATCGTTTACATCATTGGAGCAAATAATCTTAAAATAGCTTGCCATAGTCCTTTAAATAAACCATTTTTTGCTTCTTTTTCATCTACTTTATGTGATTCTTTAAAGGAATCCTCAAAATCTTTTTTGATATCTTTTATTACATTTGTATCCTTCATATAAATACCACATTCAAAATGTAAATATAAACTTCTATAATCTAAGTTTATTGTTCCTACAGTTGCTATTTCATCATCGGATAAAAATACTTTGCTATGTACAAAACCATTCGTATAAGTATAAATTTTTACTCCACCTTTAATTAATGTATAAAAATAAGAAGAGGTTAAATCATATACAATTTTTTTATCGGGTATTCCAGGAACAACAATTCTGACATCTACTCCTCTTCTTGCAGCTAAGATTAAACTATTTATCATATCTGTATCAATAATTAAATAAGGTGTATAAATATAAACATACTTTTTCGCTTGATTGATAATATTTAGATAAATATCTTCGCCGGTTATAACATCATCTAATGGACTTCCCCCATAAGGTACAACGAAACCATTTTCCTTATACTTTTCAGTAAAATTATATTTGTATTTATTATAATCATTATCTTCTTTTTTAAATGAATTCCACATTTCTAGAAACATAACAGTAAAATTCCAAACAGCTTCACCTTTTATCCTAATTCCATTATCTTTCCATACTCCTAATTTACTATTTATATTTATATATTCATCTGAAATATTAATTCCACCAGAAAAAGCAGTATGTCCATCAATTATCATCATTTTTCTATGATCTCTATTATTCATAATAATACCTGCAAATGGCGATAATTTATTAAATTGCATACATTTTATTCCATATTTTTCCAGTAACTTTGGATAATTACTAGGTAGCATAGCAAAAGAACCCATATCATCATATAATACTCTTACATCTAGTCCTGAATTTGCTTTTTCTTTTAATATATCTAAAATTTCTTGCCACATAGTACCATTATTAATAATGAAATATTCTATAAAAATAAATTTTTTGGCTTTTTTTAGTTCTTCTAACATAACAGGATAAACGTCATCACCAAGAGAATAATAGTTTATCTCATTGTTTTTCGTTACAGGAAATCCTGCAAATTCACTTATATATTTTAATTGGCCTAAATTTTTAGTATCGATTTCTTTTTTTATAAATTCATCTTGTATTAAGTATTTTTGACCATTTTCTATATTTTCATTAATATTCTTTAAAACTTTACTTCTTTTCATATTATTACTAAGTATGATATATAGAAGTGTTCCAATTAATGGAAAAAGCATAATCAGTAATATCCATATTAAATCGCTACTTAATCTTTTACTATACTTGATAATCATTAAAACAATTATAATACTAAGTAAACCATAAACTACTTGAATAATACTTATAAATTCTCCAAATTTTAAATATATAAATAATGTTAATAGAATTTGTATTAATAAACCTATTGCTACAACAATTCCTCTTTTTACTGCCATCCACATATTTTTTCTCCTCATACTAATTCATTTTTATATGTAATACTTTTATCTTCTTTATAAATAAACATTAATTTTGAGTTCTTATCTGTTCTTCCTTTATCAAAGGATAACGAATAAGTACATTACTATCTAGATTTTCTTTGTGCATATCAACTGCTGTTATTTGATGATTATCATATGTTGTATAATAATAAATTCCCTTATTTACATTACAGCAAGATGTATAAATTGTTATTTCAAATTTATCATCACCTAAATCACAGCATCCTCTTTGTTGATCAACGCTACCTAAAATGTGAAAAAATTGACTAACACTTGATTTTTCATCTTCTTTAGAAAAAGAATTTAATTTAGTATACGCTACTCTTATGAATCTTGATTGCGATGATAAATCACCTGGTAGACCTATTGCTCCCATTCCTCTACTATATAAACTTAGATCTAATTCTTTACTAAATTTATTCTCTGGAGATTTAGGTGATAAATACATATAATTATTTAAGGCAAACATTTGCTTATCAAAAGATGGATTATTAGTTAATACCCCTACTGGATTATCATATATTTTTATTCCATCAATAACAGACTCTACAGTTATTGATTGTGTGCTATCGGAAATAATCCAATGTAAGCTAGCTAATGGTAATTTATCACTAAATGGAGTATTTAACACATTCATTTTTTCAATCAAATTTCTAGCTTCATTTACATTTGAACATTGGCTTAAAATCCATGGTATCAGTTCAAATTGAGCAACATTATCTTTTCCTTCCTGTTTTTCTTTATAATGAGCATTTCCAACAAAATTTAAACCTGCTATTGCTAACCCTTTTTCGTTTATTGCATCGTAATATAATGGATAATCTTCAGTAACAAATGCCATTCCAATTATCGCATAATGACTCTTAATGTCATCTACTTCTCTAAATTTAAATTCAAAGTTTCTTGGTGTTATTGTTACTTCATCTCCATATGAAAATTCATAATCCAATGTTCTTCCAAAATAAAAATCTTTCGTTTTATAAGTTGCTGCTGTACACATATTCTTTCCCTTCTTTCTAATACTATTTCTTATCTTTTATATAACTCTCTTTCAAATTACTAATTCTTGTTAGGATTATATAATAAAAGGTAGATAATTTCAACTGGTTATCTACCCTACTTATTGTAATTTATCTAACAAGTTTCTCTATCGAATTGTATTCATCTCCACTTATTTGATATATACCATTATATGGTTGTTCAATATAATAACTATTGTTTTTCTTATATACGAATATTGTAGATACTCCAGCTTCTATAAAGTGAAAATCAACTTTTATTTCATCATCAATATTTACAGGTGCATCTTGTATGCTTTCGTTTTTAGTAACTCTTTTTGTACCATTTAAAACATATAGTATATCTTTCATTTCTTCTCTGCCATTAATACTAATATCTTTTTCATTTTGATTTAATGAAATACTTTCTAATTTTTCAAGTTGAGGTAAATTGAGTGTATAAGTCCTTCTATCTCTAAAATGATAAAAAACTCCTATCACTAACACTACTAATACAATTATACCTAATACTGCAAATAATACATTTTTATTTTTCATACCCATTCCTCCAATCATTTCAACAAATTACTATTTATCTGACAAGTATTATATCAATTTTTATGAAATATTACAATGAAAAAAGCAGGAACTTTTATAATTCCTGCTTTAGATTATCTTTAATTTTATTAAATAAACTGCGTAATGACAAATGTACAAATTATCTTTCTTGTTTTTCCTTATTTTTAATTTTAAGTTGTTTTTCTCTTTCAGATAACAAGTTACTCAATTCATCAATAAAACCTTCTAATTTTTGACATAATTCGTCATCAGAACCTTCTTCAGCAACTAATACTAAATTATAATAGTTAATATATTGTTTAATATCTTTAGGAGTTTTTAGTTCTTCTTTTACATGTTCTATTGTACGATCATATTCAGAAGTATCAAATATATTATTGTCTAGTTCAAATTCTAATAATCTATTGTATAGGTCTTTCTGCATCTTGTTCTTCCTCCTTCTTTTTTATTATAAATTCTAACTCATTATTTCTTTTTTCTGTTAAGTGATAGCATAATTCAGTAAGCATTTTATCTTCTTCTCTTGTTAATTTAAGCCTTTTACCTTGTTCATAAGTAATATTGATAATTTGTTTTGCATTTATAATATTGTTATTTCTTAATTTTTGAAATAAATTAGCTTTAATTTTTAAATCCTTATCTATCATTTTAGACTCCCTTCTAAAAATAGTAAAGCAACTATGTTTCAAGTCACTATTACTTATTTGTTATTGTTATCTTTATGAGATTTATATATTTTGATTCCAAAATATGCTAATCCTAAAGTAGCTAATAATAGTATTCCTAAAGCCAATTTAATATGTGAGTTATCTCCAGTTTGAGGAACTTCAATTTTCTTATTTTCAAAATTAAATGTTACTGTATTGTCTGATTCTTCAGTTAGTTCATCATCAATGAACACTCCTTTACCGTTGATTTCAACTTTAACAACTCTATCAGATAGTTCATAACCTTTTGGAGCTTTTATTTCTTTTATAAAATATGTTCCAAATCTTAATTCTTCAAATATTACTGTTCCTTCTTCTTTATCAGATTTAACTTCTTTAATTAGTTTAGTACCTTCTTGATCTTCATAAATCGCAAAAGTAAATTTATCTTTAATTACTTCTTTAGATTCTGCATCTACTTTTATAATTTTAATATTTTTAAGTATAGGCATATCTTTCATTTCAATTATTTGTGTTTCCTTATCAGTTGTAACTGTGAAAGTAATGCTTTCAGTCATCTCATATCCGTAAGGAGCTGTTTTTTCTGTTAGTGTGTAAGTTTTACCTTCCTCTAATCCATTTACAATATGAGGCTCTTTAGTTGAAGTCCAATTCTCAATAACATTACCTTCTACATCAGTAATTTCTAGTTCAGCACCTTCTAATTCTTCTCCATTTGTTAGATCGGTTTTAGAAACTTTAACTATTTTATTTACTAATTTTTCATGTTGTGTTTCTTTATCAGTTGTAACAGTAAATTCCACATCAGTAGCCTTTACATATCCGTCTGGAGCAACTTCTTCATGAAGTATATAAGTTTTACTTTCTTCTAATCCATTGATTTTATGAGCTTCTTTTCCAGAAGTCCATTCATCAACGATTTTTTCTCCATCTAAAACCTGTATTTTAGCTCCTTTAACTTCTTCTCCGCCTATATCTGTTTTTGTTAACTCAACGATTTTATCTATCATTGTTACTTTCTGAACATCTTTAGTATTTTCAACTTTAAATTTAATATCTGTCGCTTTAACATAAGCATTAGGAGTAATTTCTTCTCGTAAAGTATATTCTTTTCCTGCAACTAAACCTTCTATTTTATGTGTTTTATCTGATGAAATCCATGTATCAACTACTTTATCTCCATCTAATACTGTTAATTTAGCACCTTCTAATTCAGCTTCTCCAGTAATATCTGTTTTACTTAATTCAAATATAGTTGTATCATTTGAAATTTTTCTGTTTTCAGTATAAACTTTTGTAATATCATCTACTTTAACAAATTTTACTTCATATTTTTTATTATTTAAAACTAATCCATCTAATGTCTTAATTTCTTGTAATTCATAAGTTCCCATAGGTAGATTATCTATTGTTAATTTTCCTTCTTTTGTAAGATTATAAGTTCCTACTGCTTGTCCTTTAGTATAAAATTTAGAACCATCAGCCATGTCAATTATATCTTCTTTTGCTGTTAGTTTAAATTGAATACCGCTTAAATCGCTAATATTTATAAGAGATGTATCTACATTTTCTCTTATAGCAACTGTTTTATTTACTTTTAAAGTTCCTGTTGGTTGTTCATTTTTTACTATAACTTCTTTAATAAAATCTCCATCTTTATCTGTATCAAAATCTTTTACATTTTTGATCTCAAATTTTACTGGAGCTTCTAATTGCAAAAATCCTGTTGGAATTCTAATTTCAGTTATTTCATATTTACCAACTGGAAGAGATAAAGGTGTTATAGCAATACCTTTTCCGTCATTATCTGAATTATAACTATAATCTGGAATTACTTCATTATCCGCATTTGTTGTAAATGAAGAATATGTTGTACTTCCTAATTTTTGAGTGATTTTATCGCCTTTTCTATATAATGTTTTACCATTTCCACGATCTATAATATCGCTTGCAGCTTTAATTTCAAAAGTTGCACTATTTAAAGTAACTATTTTATTTGATTTTAAATCTTTCTTTACAAGTTTTATATAACTTTCTAGTTGTTCATCATTTACTACCAAATGTTTAACTTTTTGTGCTACATCTTGAATTTCAGATTCGTCTTTTGTTATGGAAAAACTAAAATCTACCGCAGGTTCAAAATCTACTGGGGTTTTAGTTTCCTTAACTATATATTTTCCATAAGGAAGCTTATTTTGAGTATAAGCGTTTCCATGACTATCAGTTGTAATAATTTCATAAGTTGGAGCAATTGCTTGAGCTTGTAATACTCTGTTTGCATTTACGCTAACTTTATTTCCATTTTCATCTAATCCTCCCCAAACTTCAGCATAACTGTATCCTTGTGAATAAGCTTTCTCAACTGCCGAATTCAATTTTATTGAAAATTCAGCTTCTTCCAATCCTTGTACTAATCCAGATTGAATATTGATTCCACTTTTGAAAATGTGAACTCCCATTTTTTTAACTTGTTCGTTACTTGTAGTCTTATTAGTAATTACTTTTGTGTTTTGGTCTTTATAAGCAAGAATTACAGAGTATTCTGTATTATCGACAAAGTATCCTTCACTTGCTGTTTTTTCTTTAATCTTATACTTTCCTAAAGGAAGTTCTGTTACATCTTCGGTTTCTCCCTTTTCGTTCATAGTACGAGTAGCTACTAAATCTCCATTAGAATAAAATTTCTTTGTTTTAGCTTTGTTGTATATATCTTCAGCTGCATATACTTCATAGACAGCTCCTTTTAATTTAGCATCTCCTTGAGGAGTAACACCTGTTTCTTTATCTTTTTTTATGATTGTAATAGTTCCAGTAGGTTCTTCGTTTGTTATATCTTGATTTACTGTTTGATTTGGAATTACTTCAACATTATAAGCTTTTGTGTCTAACAAGTATCCATCTGGAGCTTTTTTCTCTTTAACAGTATAAATTCCTTTTTTTAATTTTTCTAATGTTATTTTTCCGTTAGTAACTGTAACATCTTTATTATAACCATTTGAACTTGAAACATTATAAATAGCTCCATCAACTAATTTACCAGTTGTTTCTAATTTCTTTAATTCTAAATTTCCTAATAATTCAATTTTAAGTGATAAATTTAATGTTACAGGATCATTGTAATGCATAGCATATAATTGGTCTTGTATTCCAGAAGGAAATTCAAAATATACTGTTGTATCATGTTCTTCTGTTTCTCCTTTTACCATTCCCCATGATTGGAATGTACTATCAGAAATTCTTATATTTTCTGTTTCAACACTATCATATACTGTAATAGTCATTGAATTACTTCCTGCTGAATGTTGATATCTTACTCCATCTTGAGTTTTATCAATTGAATTATATGCAGATAAGACTCCGTTAGTATCGGTTATTGTTTTTGACTCTCCAGCTGTAATAGTAATTGTTTTACCATTAAAGCTTGGTCTAGCTGAAATTTGATTTATTTCATTATCTATTCTTTCTTTAAATGCTTGATATTCAGCTTGATATGTTGAATTTACAAATGTTGCAGAACTTTGACCTAATGTTTCCCATATATATTGTTGCGTATAGACATAAGCTTTTTTCACATCAATCATTGAAGCTGCTAATATTCCACCGTCAACAACATATCCTCCATTATCTCTATACCAACCTAAATAAGCAATTTTACAAGCTTTTCTTATTGTTGAATTTGTAGGTGTATAGTAAACGCCATTATAGCTAGCGCCTGTTTTAAAATCTATACCATGTTCTGCGCAAAAGACTGTTTTTTTATCTCCATTACTTGTATTGACAAGTTTTCTAATAATAATTCCAGTAGTACCATTTTGATTATCTGTTGTTTTCATTCCTGAAGCATATTGACCACCTGTTCATACTCCAGAGCCTGAAGCTGCAAGTACAGGTTGAACAATATTAAATAACATTAAAATCAGTATTATTACTGAAAAAATTTTTTTAATTTTATTTATTTTCATTTTTTACCTCCATTTTTAACATAAAAAAAGAACAAGTAATTTTTATACTTGCTCTTAATATATTTTTATTTTTAATTATAATAAAAGTTTATAGTCCATTTACTGCAATAAGGACAACTCCAATCTTCATACCCATAAGGACAATTTTTGTTATATGTTTCATCATCAATTTCAAAGTTTTCCCATTTATCGCCCCAATTTTTAATTATAGATTTATAATAACTAATTGCTTCAGATTCAGAATTAAACCATTTTTGCGAATTTCCTACTCCAACCCCATGATTACTACCAGAACATTTGTAGGTTTCTATTTTTTTATTTTCTTCTTGTTTTGGTTCTACTATTTTTGGAATCTCGGTTTTTACTACTTCTTTTTGCTCTTCTTTAGACTCTTTTGATTTGGTTGTTGGAGTTGCTTTCTTTATTTCAGGTGTTGGACTAACTATTTTTTCTTCTTGTTTTTCTTCTTGTTGTACTTCTTTTATTTTAATTTCCTCATAATTATTTACTATTTGGCTTTTGGTTTCTTCTCTAAATTCATTATCTTGAACATTATTATTTTCATCTATTTCAGAAAATTCAATAACATTTTCTTGAACATTATCAAGATTCGTTTGGTTATCTTTTGATAAAATTTCAGAAGATTCATTATTTTTATTAAGTGATTTCATCGTTATAGTTAAACTTAAAGTAATTATAATTAAAATTATACTTGAGAAAAATATATATTTTTTCATAATACATCCCTCCTATTACTTTCAGGATAGCGTGATTTTAAAACTTTATCAAATGTGTAAATATATATAATTATAATAATTTATACATTTACTCTTTAGTTAGTAATATAGTTAGTAATAATAGGGATTGTAAGGGAAAGAAAATAAAAATTATCTGCAATCTCTTATTTTCTGTTTCCACTCTTTTTGATATTTTTCTAATAATTCCATAATCTTGTTGTTAATTTGCTCATTTGAATAGTTTTTAGGAAAATACTGTCTAATATTGTCGTACGAAGTTTTAAATTGCTCTTTTTGATTAGGTTTCTCTGCACGCATAATATCTTCAAGTTTATCTTCAGTCAATTCTCCTTTTTCATCAAGTTTTCGGAGTATTTGGGCTTGACTTAATGTTGGAGTAGCTTCATCATATTTAAAAATGTCATACAAAATTTCTTGGTTATCTTCACTTATATAAGACAATTCAACAGCAGGTCTTAAAGCGATTCTTTTTTCATCGACTAATTCTAATAATTCAGGTATTAAATAAGTTAATCGTATAAATCTTTGAATGTTTGATGCACTTTCGCCAACTTTTTCAGCCAATACTTCTCTTGATGTCTGCTTCTGTTCCATTGGGTCAGAAGTTAAATTTTTTCCTTGATGTTTCATTGCTTCTAATTTCATTCTATAAGCAAATGCTTTTTCTGAAGGAAGTATTTCTTCTCTTTGAATATTTGAATCAACCATTAAAATAGTTGCTTCATCATCTGTTAAATCTTTGATTATACAAGGTATTTCTGTTAAGCCTGCTCTTAAAGCTGCATGTTTTCTTCTATGACCTGAAATCATTTCATAACTTCCATCTTTTCTTTGTCTTACTATTGTTGGAAGTATAACACCCTTAACACTAATGCTTTTGACTAAATCATCCATTTCTGCATTATCTAATACTTTGAATGGGTGTTCTGGAAAGTCCTGTATTTGTTCTATTGGAAGATTTATAACATGTTCTTTTTTAGCCTCATCTCTTTCTTCTTGTGTCGTAAATATGCTATCTAGTGAAGCAAGGTTCATTTTTTTCTTTGAATCTTTCATCTTGTAAAACCTCCTTTACTAAATTTTCATAAGCTTTTGCAACAGTTCCGTTCTTATCATATTCAAATACACTTGTTCCTTGAATTGTTGCTTCAGCTGTTTTTACTGCTCTAGGTATTTCTGTATCGTATATTTTAATAAATTGTCCATAGCTCTCCTCAATTTCTTGTCTAACTTCTTTATCTAAATTAGTTCTTTTATCAACTAAAGTTAATACTATTCCTTTAATTTTTAAGCTAGGATTTATTGTTCTTCTAACTTTAGAAACAGTATCAAATAAATAAGTCATTCCTTTAGCAGCAAGGTATTGGCTTTGGACTGGAACAATAATTTCATCACTACATGCTAAACAATTTATAGGAATTAGTCCTAATGAAGGCATGCAGTCAATTAAAACATAGTCATAATTATTTTTTATAGTATTTAAGCAGTTCTTTAATACAAATTCTCTACTCATAGTATTTCCTAAAGAAAGTTCTACTCCTGAAAGGCTTAAATCTGAAGGAATCAAATCTATACCTTCTTTATGGTGCAATATACCATTGTTAATATTTAATTTTTCATCCATCATTTCTGCATTCATTATTTCAGTTAATCTTATTGGCATTTCTTCTAGTTTATTATACCCTAGACAAGTAGTAAGGTTTCCTTGCGGATCTGCATCGACTAACAAAACCTTTTTTCCTTCCTTTGCAAGAGCAACTCCTAACGAAAGCGTTGTTGTAGTTTTTCCAACTCCGCCTTTTTGGTTTGCAATTGCAATTACTTTTGTATCTTGCATTTTTCCCTCCTTTTTCTGAAGGTATAAAAAATAAGCTGAATAAACTTTATTCAACTTAACTGTTAGATATTATTTCAATAACCATATTTAATAGGAATTTTAAAATAGAATTATAATATTATTTGTATATTTGAATACAAAATATGAAAAGTGATATCATAGGGGGTTACTATTATCAAAGTTTTGTGCAATAAGAGATAGGAGCAAAATAATAGAACCCCTTTTAGAGTCCTACCTACAAGTTCTTGTAACTACTAGCCTTAACGGCTTTACTAGCTATTTATTAGCTATCGTTTGACTAACATTATCACTTTATAATTTATTCCTTGTAATAATGTTAGTCTAGTCCCAGATATTTATTTCTAAAATCAATTTTAAATCAGTTTTATAATTTATCTTTATAATTTTACATTTAAATAATTTTTCTATTTAAAATATAATTTCATTACTTAATATTTTTTTATATTATATTTTATATAAATTTTCCAAAAATCTTCAAAATGCCTATTTCTCTATATTTGCCGTATTTTGTCAATAACAAACTATAAGTCTTAAAAATAAAAACGGCTTAAAATCGATTCTCGTGCGTCGTTTTTTTTTAGGTATTTTTTCAGTTTTTTATATATTTATATAAGTATAAAAAATTTGGTTATTTTTATCTAAAATCTCTCAAACCCAGAATTATCAATATTTTGCTAAAATACTAAACAACAAGTTATATGGCTTAAATATAAAAATGGCTTAAAATCGATTCTCATAAGCCGTTATTTTAGATCTTTTAGAGATTACTTTAGCATTTGCAGATAATTATAAAAATTGCATATATATAACTAAAATTTTCATAAACAACTCAAATAAATCTAAATTTAATGTTTAGATGAATAATTTAATATTGCAATATTGTAAATGGCTTAAAATTGATTTTCACAAGTTAAAAAATTCTATAAATTTAAAATCTTTAATTTATAATTTTTAAAATTTTAAAATTTCAAATATAATATTTTTTTAATTTTATTTTTAATTTTAAATTTTATTTTAAAAATTATAAATCAGAAATTCAAATTCTATTTTGTAAAAACTTTGCACAAAATTTTTCTATATATTTTTTTACTTTTTTATATATAAAATATTTATATTAAATATAAATATACAACATTAAAAATATGGCTATCCCCCTACTCCACCGTTTTTTATTAAATCTAGTAAATTTTATGCCTTTTTAGCTATTTTATCATATTCCCATTGCTTTTTTGAAACACAAAGAGATATTGATTAAATTCAATACCTCATAACTTTTTTTATAAACATTATACTATATTTTTCTAAAAAGTGTTTTTCCAATCCATAAATGCAGGATCTATTCTTCTACTCTTAATTTTCATACTTTCAGGTAATTCTAATTATATTTTATTATAAATTTTCCAAAAATCTTCAATATAAATTAAAAAACAAACATTAAAATTTTTAATTATTAAAATATTCTGATTGCTCTCCTCCTATGATTTCTCCAGTTGTAGCATCAATATAATATTTCTTATTATAAAATTTTTTTACTGTTTCTATTTCTGCATCTTTTGGTTTTGCTTCTTTATTGTGTTTTACATCAACAACCCAAACATTTCTTGTAATATCGCCTGTTTTAATTTCGCCATTTTCATTTGTTATATTATTTTCTAAACAAAAAATAAATATATTCATTTTTTCAATTGATAAATCTGCAGTAGTATCTGATATTTCCAAATTACTAAATTCTTTTTCTTTATTTGTCGCAATTTCAATAGCTTCTTCTTTCGTAATTATAATTGGATTATTTTCAAAATTATTGTTATCTATAAATGTAATAGAAGATATAACAATGTTATTATCACATATAGAAAAACAAATTGTAGATATATTAGATTTATCATAATTTCCATTATACATTTTACCAAAACTTACTTCCCACAAACTATTAATATGTTCTCCAAATGCCATATCTACTTTTTTGGTATTTACTATTTCATATTTGTTTTCATTATCAAATAATCCTAAGTTATTATATATTTCTCTAGCAATTTTATTTACTTGTGTTTCTGATAGCTCATCACATTTTATATCTCTATTATTAATAGAATTATCTCCAAAATACTCTAGTTTTCCTGTTTCAGCATTTATAGTTATTAATATATTATTAGATCGTAAAATATAATGACCTGAATATTCATTATTATATTTTCTTTTTAAATCAACATTTGATATTTGAGTGTTTTTATAACCTAATTTATTTATTACTTCATTTGCTGTTTTTATAGCATCTTCTTCTGATATATAATTTTCTTTTTCTTCTTTTGAAATTTCTTTTTCTACATTTGCATTTTCTTCTTGATTTACTATAACAGGGTTTTTCCAAACTTTTTCATATACTATATAGCTTGTTGCAAATACTCCAGAACATGCCATAATTAAACAAGATGTTGTTGTTGCTAGTTTTAATAATAAATTACTTTTTCTTTTATTCTTGCTATTGTAAAATGCATTTTTAATAGCGTAATCATAACTCAATGGTTTTTCAACATCTTTTTTTAGAGCTCTTTTTATTTTATTTTCAAAATCATTCATACTCATTTCCTCCATAATTCGTTTTTATTTTTTGTCTTGCCCTATAAAGATGAGTATTAATAGTATTTTCATTCATTTTTAATATACTTTTAATTTCTTTTACAGAATAATCTTCCATATAATAAAGAATAATAATTAGTCTTTCTTCATAATTTAAAATTTTTATGATATCATAAAAATTTAATTTATTTTCTACATCAATTATATTATTGGATTTTAATGTTTCAACATTGTATTCATCTATTGAAATATCTGTTTTATATTTTCTTCTATAAATTCGATTACACTTATTAATAAGTATTTTTATGACCCATTTTTTGAATTTATTTGGATCTTTTAATCTTTTTATTGATTTATATGTTTCTATCATAGTTTCTTGTATAGCATCTTCTATATCTGTTTCATTGGCAATTCTTGTTTTGGCAATTTTATATAAGTCATCTTTTATATATAATATCATCTTTGTAAATGCATCTTCATCTCCAGCTTGTGCCATTAATATCAATTCGTCCAATCTTTTCCTCCTTTCCATACTCTTTATTTAATGAAAATTATATACTACTACACTCATTTTACATATAATAAGAGTCCATAATTATAGTCTTATATTTCAAAATTAATATAAAATTATAAAAAAAATAGAAATTATATCGCAAATTTCTATTTTTTATTATACTTTCTGGAGCACTCTCATAATCAAACATATTGTTTACCTCCAATTTTATTCATTATTCAAAAAATTCATCACTAAATCTATAATTACTTCTTTTTCCTTTGGATTCGATTCAGCAATTAATAAAGTAAGAGCCGTTAATGTATTATTATCAATTACTTGTTTACCGTTTTTATATAATATTCCGTAAAAATTTAGAAAATATATAAACAAAGTTGCTGCAATTCTTTTATTGCCATCTGCAAATACATGATTTTTTACTATTAAATATAAAAAATTTGCTCCTTTTTCTTCTATACTTTTGTAGATATCCTGTCCGTGCAAAACTTTGATAAATGTTACCAATAATTGATTCCAATCCTTTATCTCTTTCAACAGCAAAAAGTGAACTTTCTTCATTGAATCTTAATTTATTAATTATATTTATACATTCTTGGTATTTAATTTTCCTATCGTCTATATTTCCTTCAATTTTCTTTAAAGTTCTATGATCATAATCATCTAATAAGTCTAATGCTTTTGAATATCCTCCAATTACTTTTAATATTTCTTTTGCATCATTTCCTTCTAGTCTTTCATCAATACGATTAGCAATATCTATTAATTTTATAGTTTTTTCCAAATATTCTAATCTTTTTTGATTTACTGCATAACCTTTTAGCATGTAATCTTTTAATACACTAGTAGCCCATTTTCTAAATAAAATACCATTTTGTGATTTTACACGATACCCTACAGAAATTATCATATCTAGATTATAATAATTAGTTGGTTTATCAGCAAATTCGGAATTTCCGAATTTAGTCATAGTTTCTTTTTCTATTAATTCACCTTCTTTATATACATTTTTAATATGCTCATTAATAGTAGATTTTGCTTTTCCAAACAATTTTGACATTTGCTCTTGTGTAAGCCACACAGTTTCATCTTTTAAGTTTACTTCTAATTTTACTCCTTGGTTTTCAAATAAAATAATTTCATTCTTTTTTTCGTCCATACGAACACATCCTTTATTATATAAAATTTAATTCTTAGTATATTTGTTAGTACTTATATATTACAATTTTTAGTATTTTTGAACTATTGTACATATTTTATAATAAGAACAAATATTTGTCTATACTTCACGGCAAAATTATTAATTATTTTTATTTGAAAGTGTCGCGGCATCAAAGTTTTGTGCAAAAAGGGATAGGAGTAAAATATAAAACCATACATATATGGTCCTACCCGCAGAATCTTGCAATTCCTTGCTATTACTAGCATTTAAGCTGTTTATTCTAACAACAAACTATATTACTTCCTTATAAAACTCTCTTAAATTTGATTCTGAAGCTTCATTATTTTTAATTATTCTTGGTTGGATTTTTTTCATTATTGTAACCACATATTTTAAAAAATTTATATAACTTTAGATTATTTTTATCAAAATTTCACAAATTAGAGCTCTTCCCCTTTCATTTTATTATTCCATGGAATAATAAAATTAATAAAACATTCTTTTTTATAATGGCTTTAACACCACATTCTATATCAGTTATCAAAAAAGGTATAATGTCAGTGAATGAAATATTAAATATACATGAATATGACCATTATTTAAAAATTTCTAAAGATGATCTTAATAAAATCAAATATGATAATGCATGGATATTGAACGATTCAAATTATGATGATTTATTTTTTAATTGATAAAACAGAGTTCTAATCATAAAACTCTGTTTCAATGTTTATTTTAAATTTTCAGCGTTTAATTCTTTGAGCTCTTCTAATATAAATTTTCCATCTTTCATTATTAGTATATCATCAAAATAAATTTCTCCACCACCAAATTCTTTTCTAAGAATTTTAACTATATCCCAATGAATTGCTGACCTATTTCCGTTATCACTTTCTTCTAGTGCCATTCCTGGAGTTAAATGAAAACTTCCATTTATTTTTTCATCAAACAATGTATCACACATTGTATTATTAACATATGGGTTTAGTCCAAATGCAAATTCTCCAATATATCTAGCTCCATCATCTGTATCAAGAATTTCATTTAGTTCTTTAGAGTTTTCCTTAGCTGTTGCTTTTACTATTTTTCCATTTATAAAATCAAATTTTATATCTTCAAATATAATATCATTATATTTTGTTTTAGTATTATAAGTAATGTAACCATTAACACTATTTTTTACTGGACATGTTGCAACTTCACCATCTGGTATATTAAATGTTCCATAATATTTTTCTGCAGGAATTCCATTTATACTAAATGTTAAATCAGTTCCAGGTGCTACAATATGCACTTTGTCAGTTTTATTCATTAATTCTTTCAAAGGTTCCATTGCAATCTTCATTTTATTATAATCAACATTACAAACATTGTAATAAAAGTCTTTAAATTCATTTAGTGTCATATTACTTTTTTTTGCAAAATATTCGTTTGGATATCTTAAAATACACCATTTTGTATGTTTAACTCTTTGTTCTAAATGTACTAAAGCAGTATAGTATTTGTTATATAATTCTAATTTTTCTTGAGATACACCATTTAAAGATTTATCTGATGTTGGTGCACTTATTCCTATATATGCTTGCATTTTTTTCATTATTTCATAATCTTTTTTTCCATATTCAATTATATCTTCCTTAGTTGCATTTATTAAAAAATTCCTTAAATCTTCGTAATTTATTATATTTAGATGTGGCTTTGCGTTTATTATTTTAGCTTGTTTTATAATTTCGTTTGCAAGCTCTAAGCCATCTTCTCCAATTACCTCTACTAATATATTTTCATTTTCATTTAAAGAAATAGAATTATATATAAGATTGTGTGTAAGTTTTTCATTTCTATTATCCATTGTTTATTCTCCAATCGTTTAATAAAATATTTAACTGAAAAAAGTATATCACTTTTATTTAAAATTATGCAATATATTATAAAGATTTTTTTCTACAAACGACATATACTAAATTGTATATGTTGTTATAAAAACATAATTCTCTTTTTATATGTATTCAATTATGTATAAAAACGTATTACATTTGGTTTATATTATCAAAGTTTTGTGCAATAAGAGATAGGAGCAAAATAATAAAACCCCTTTTAGAGTCCTACCTACAAGTTCTTGTAACTACTAGCCTTAACGGCTTTACTAGCTATTTATTAGCTATCGTTTGGTTGCATTTTTTTATAAAAAAATTAAAGATTAGACATTACATCTAATCTTTTTCTTCCCAATAAGACTCATCTGCTCCCCCTACAACTTCTCCTGTAGTAACATCAACAAAAATTGATTTTGCATTATATTTCTTTTCATTATTAGGATCTGGCTCACCTTTTTTATAATGAATATTTACTGTCCATACTTTTCTTGCTTTGTTTTCATTATTTTTTTATTTCCTTTTCTATTTTTTAATATTTTATATTATTGATCATATTATTACATATATAATGTATAATACGAATAAAATCTAGGTTATCACACTAATTTTCAATGACTTCTATTGATTTTATTTTTAATTCATCCAAAGGTGCATTTGAATTTTCATATTGTACTTTTACATTTTTTTCTCTTTGCAAATTTCCTATTATTTCAGTATCATCTGTTATATATGCTTTTATTGCAAATGGAAAATTATAACCAGTATCAGAATGAGTATCATCTTCTAAACTATATTTTAAATATACATATCCTTGTTCTATATACTCATCGCCAATAGTTACGACAGAAGAATATGCTCTTTTTCCTGTTAACGCATCTCTTTTCATTTGCTCATAGTCGTTTGATTTTAAAACAATAATTGAATTATCCTTAGTATCAAAATCATTCTCTCCTGTATCATAACCTTTTTTACTTAAATCCCCACTACAAATCAATATATCTCCCTCTTGTATATAGTTTGTATCATATTCCTTTAATGTAAAATAATCTAAACATTTTTGGTTTTTATTATTGATATTTGCTCTAGTATATTCCTTCATTTCCAAACCAAATTCTCCAAAATGTTGTCCATTAAATATATAAATATATCCATATATTGCCTATTAAAAAATTGGTAATAAAAATGGAATTTGAACTGAAACAAATGCTATTGTAAGAAATAGTATTAAAAATAAAGAACCTTCTGGATCACTACTCATTTCTATACTCCATAGTATAAAAAACATTATCGTTATACTTATTATGCTACAAATCAATGCCAAATGTCTATTTCTCATTATTTTATTTTTATTCTCAAGTTTTCGTTTATAAGGTTGTTGAATAAAATAAGTTATTACTCTAAAGCATAATGAAACTATTGCTAAAATTAATAAATTTTTTGCATAAGGTGCTTTTATAAATGGAATATTTATTCTATCAAAAAAGCCTAAATGTATAAGCCAAAGTTCAATTACACCTAATGATAATCCCCATACAATCATCAATATATCATATTTTTTACTTGTTTTATTTTTCATAATAAGACAATTCCTCACTTTCAAATTTTAATTAAATCTCAAATGTATTATATCACAAAATTCAAAAGATTAGTTAAAAAATAACTAATCTTCTGAATCTATACTTATTTTTTCTATTATAAAACTATTTTTCCTTTGTTAATTCAGCAATTACTTCATCTCCATTTTCTTTAAATAAATGTACTTTTAAGTTATCTGTCGCATCATAATTTGTTAAATTAAATGTATTATAATATCTTACGATTCCATCTTCTTTAACACTTATCATTCCATCTCCATCTGATCTACCTGCTGGATAAAATTTTCTTCCGTCAGATATTTCAACACATTCATTTTCATTATGAGCAATACCATTACAATTACTTAAATAAATTTTAAAGGCTGTATTTGAAACTCTAGCACTATCAAATTTATAACTTTCATCACTAATAGAAACTAATTTGTATTGAACTATATTAGATTTTGCCATTTTACTTGATACGTCTATTTCATAGCTCCATTCACCTTCATAAACTCTATATTTTTCTTTACCTTTTTCCCAATAGCTATTTCTTATTTTATTAAATGTTACTTTTAATTTTTGAGATGTAGGAAATTCTACTGGATTTCCTGTTGCTGTTAAATAATATTTAATTTCATTATCATTTATTTTTTGAGTTGTTTCACTATATGAGCCATTATAACTAGTATAATTGTCCCTTGCCTCTTGTTCTGTTTTATATAATGATGTCATTTCTTCTGTTTCAAGTTCTCTTGTTGCGAAAACTTTTTCATTTTTTTCATTTACTACTTTTAAATCCATTATATCTATTTTTCCATCATTTGCTAACATATCATGTAAACTATAACTATCATCAAATTTTATATTAAAATTTATATCAAAATTATCATTATCTATCAAAAATGCTTCTATACTTGTACTAATTCCATTTGCTTCTTTATATTCTGTATTTATATCACTATAATATCCATTTTCAATAGCAGTTTGAATACCATCACTACTATTTGCTCCAAATTTGTTAATTATTTGTGTTGTAGCAAATACAACTCCTGTCATTGAAAGAGTGATACATGCTGCTATTCCTATACCTTTTCCAATATTTAATTTTCTTTTATCCATAACTATATCCTCCTCTTTTACATTAGATATAGCTATTTTCATTTTTGTTTTTTCAAAAATCTTATTGTTATCCATCTATTTTCCCTCTTTTCTTATTTTATTTCTAATTCTGTATAGCCTTTGTTTTACACTAAATTCAGAAATCTTTTGTTCTTTAGCTATATCCTTTATTGATTTAAAAGAATAATAAAAATCTAAAAATATTGTTTTATCGATTTTCTTCATATTTTTCAGTTTTTCTTCTATTTTACTAATTTCTTCTACATTATCATCAAGAAGGTCAATTTTATCATAATTATATAAACTATTTTCATAATCAGAAATATTAAAGTTTATTTTGACTTTTCTTAAATATTCTTTTACTACATTTCTTGTTATTCCTGCAATATATGAACTTAAGTATTTATTAACATTTAGTTTGTTTTTATTCTTCCATAATATAAAAAATACTTCAGAAACTATTTCTTCTTTATCCTCATCATTCAAACTATTTCTTGCCATATTATCTATAATCGTAGCAGTATAAGATGAATATTCATTTATTATTTTTTCTAAATCAAGTTCATTATTTTTTATATAATACTTTATTTCTTTACAACTATTCAATTTAGATCTAAACTCCTTTTTATATTTTAAGATATCTTACATTTATATATTGATAAAATTACAGAAAAAGTAACACTTTTTTTAAATTTATCAAAAAAAGGAGGAATATTTTCCTCCTGCAATTCGCTATTTTATTTATATATTTAATTTCCATCGCTAGACATAAAATATGTAGCAATAGGTATTTCGTTATTAATAGTATTTTTGTCAAGTCTTATTTTTATAATATTTAAATCTGCATCTTTTAATTGTTCTATCTTATTCCTTCCACCTTTACGCTCTATTACTGTATTAGAATTTATTTCTACTTTCATTTCAAATTTTCCACCATCTACATTATAATCAGGTATTAAATCTTCAAAAGTTATAGTTAATATTGCTTTATTACTATTTATTATTTCTATATTCGTACCTATTGGAGAAACTGTTAAATAAGGCGAATCTTCTAATGTTAAGTTTTTAATCAATTCTTTTCTTAACTCTTCTCCCTTTATATTACTTAATATACTAATTGCCTTTGATTTTTTATATGTATATGTATCTATGTAATATCCAATTTTCATTTCATCATAATATACTTTTTCATTTGTTCTTCCATTTATAAAATTCAAAGAACTATTTACATCAATAGAATATTTTTTATTTCTTAACTTATCTTCAGTTTCATTTTTTGTTATAGAATATAACCAACTACTTTCATTTCTATTAGGCAATTTTTCTTTATCTATTAAGTATAATTTTTCAAATGCTATCTTATTTCCATATTTAATTTCTATAAATAAGTCTTTTAATTCTCTTGCATTTATTTTTTCCATATTAATAGTCCTCTTCAATAATTACTTTTATAACATAATTGAATATATTTTATTAGGATTTATAAATCTACATTATCTCTCATTCCTATTATACTACTTATAAAACTTGATGCAAATATTATAACATTTAAAGCAATGTATATTATTGGATTTATTTTTCCTTTTTTCATTATGTATATATTTACCGGAATTAAAATAATTGCAAATATAAAAAATATAATTATTAATGTTATCTTCATATTAAAAATATCCCCAATTAAAAATGTTAAACAAACAAATAACATTGAACTTATAAAACCAACAATGCCATTATAGTCCTCCAAACTCCATATAAACCTCTCCCACCAATAAATATTTTTAATCTTCAATTATAAATGCCTGTTAAATAATCAGAGAACAGATATTATCTGTTCTCTGACAAAACTTAATCATTTTCTTTTAAAGTATATTGACTTATATCTGGCTCTATAAAAATAGAATCATCTACTTTATCAAATTCATATTTTCTTTCTGTAGTTCTATCTCCTTCTATTGTTTTTAAATACAATCCTGTATCTTTTTCTATATAGGTTTCAGCACCTTCAAAAGTTAGTGATAAAGATGATGGGAATCCTTTTATAATATAACATTCTTTTCCATTGTAGTTAGTAGATTTAACATTTGCAAAAATACTTCCTAAGAATGTTTGCCATTTATTATCTGTTTCTGTAAAGTTATAAATATTTACTCCCATAATTGTTCCACTATCTAATTGAGCTGTTTTGCTTTCTTTATTATCCCAGAATGTATCTGTTCTTTCTCCATTATTATACATTGATATTTTTGAAATTTCTCCATTTAGATTTCTTTCTAAAAATACGACCTCTTTCTTATCTTTTTTGTAATATTCCATAGTAACAACTGTTCCGTTGCTTTCTGTTGCAACAGATTTTGTATAATAATTTGTACTATTTGAATAGTTATCTATTTTATTTTGTAAATCACTTATAATTATTGTATTTCTTATAGTATGAATTGCTATAAAAATTAAGATAATTATTAAGATTATTCCTATGATTTTTATTATTCTTTTCTTTTTCATAATAATCACTCTCCTTTTCATTTGTGCAGCCTAACCATCTTGAGTTTCAACAACTTTTAGACCCTTGACTTTACGTCATAAACTTTCGTTTATTTTGCTTTTTTACTTAATTACTCACATTATAACATATTTTGTAAAAATTTTCAAATTTACCATCTACTTAACAAATGTGTTCTTATTATTTTGTAACGGAATCTTTTTTATTTTATATACAATAATAATTTCAATTATTATTTCTATAATCAAATAAAATAAATGTATTGGTATATCTGCTTTTATATTTCTAAAATAGTCAAAGATTTCACTATCTTCGTGATTATCTTCAAATTCTTCTTGAACTTGATCATTCATATTATAAATTTTTAAATAATACCCATCTGGAATCCCACCCCAGAATGTAACTTTTTTAATATCATAATTAATATCAAAATGTTCTTTGATTTCCTTTGCAATATATTCATTTTGATTTTCAATTCTTATTGTTTTATATTCTGCAATATAGTCTAAAAAAGTTAAAAAACTCGTATATAAATTTATTATCAAAAATATTAATATCAAAATTGTTAATATTATTTTCTTTTTCATTCTTTTCTCCTTACAATTTTAGTCAATATTACTTTTCTATTCTCAAAAATATGAGAGTTATAGCCTATTTATTGCTACTTTTTTGTACATCAACTATTGCACCTTTTTCATCATAAGTTTTAGTTTCTATAACATTTCCACTATTGTCATAATAGTATATTACAGAATTAGTTTGTGGATTTTTATGATATTCTCTATATAATGGTTGTCCATAATCATTATAATCATAAAATTCTTCTATATATTCTTTCGTTTTTTTATAAGCAAAAGTATTATAAAATTCATAATAAATAACTGTCTTTCTTGATCTATTGCTATATGATTCTATCCCTAAATATTGTTTTCCATCAATTTCTTTTATTTTTGTACTCTTAAATATCCTAAAATGCCAATCATTATTTATCATAAAAATAATTGCACCTACTAAAAAAGAAATAAAAATAATTATAATTAATAGTAAAATTTTTTTCTTAATCATTTTTTTCCTCCACAACTTAATATGTTAAATACTTTTTTTCTATAACCATCATTGAAACTTCTTCTTTTTTTCTTCAATTTTATCATTTACAATTTTACTTTTAAATAAATTATCAGGATTATATTTTTCTCGCAATTTCTGTTCTTCCATTAAATCATTTTTACAATATAAATCTAATAATTCTTTTTTCTTTTTTTCATCCTTACACCAGTAATTATAATTTAATACTGCTAATATTTCTAATGTATGATTATTTAGATTTTGTTCTTGCAAAGGTATATTTGCAACTATTTTTTTAGTATAATCATTTGATTTTTTATTTTTGAACATTTCTCTTAATTGCTTTGGTATTTCCATAATATATTTTGTATCCATTAAACTTAGAATGGAATCTACTTCAGCATACTTTATAATTAATGTATTTTAATACAATAAATAAAATTTATTATATTGAATTTTATTATTTTTTTCAATATGCTAACATAAAAGAAATAATATTATATATAAAATTATATGCAAGTTTTTATTATCTTTCATCTGGTTGATTCCAAGTATTCTTTGTTATCGCTGATTGTTTGTTTTCCAAAATTTCAATTCTTCTATTTGTTGTTTCTACTAATTTTTGAATACTTTCTATACATGGATTTATTCCTAAAGTTTTTAAACTATTTTCAAAATTATTTGCTTTTATTTGTTTAAAGTATTCTTTTAAAGTTCTTATTGCCTTTTGTGGATTCTCTGTATATTGTTCCATATAATGTGGATAAATTAATAGAGCATTCATATATCTTGCTTTATAATCAACATTAGATCCTGAATTTGCTAATCTTCTTAAAACATAACTTAATTGTCTATTTGTTATTCCATATTTTTTCTGAATTTCAATAAAGTTTTTATGTTTTATATTCTCCTGTTGTTCCTTTATTTTTATTAATTCTAACTTTGCAAATGTTTCTACTGCATCATCATAATAATGAACAATTCTTCCCATTTCTCTATTTGTAGTGTCTTCTTTTGTAGCAATTCCTTTTTCTATTAAATATTGATTTAACATTGTTTCAAAGCAAGCTGGAGTTACTTCACTTAACATATTTCTAGTAGAATTGTTATTTTTTCCTATATCAAATGTATGAGATAATTCATGTACTAACAAATAAATATCTTCTATAGTTCCTTTGTAGGGCATATATACAGCTGATTTTCCATTTCTTGAAAATACACAAGGAATTTTAGTATGTACAGGCATACCATCACTTTTTGTTTTTGAAAATTCCTCATTTCCATCCAACATATACATATTAAAACCAATATCACTATTTCCATCAATAATTTTTTTGGCCTTTTCATATAGTTCTTGATCTAATTCTTTAAAAAATTGTAAAGTCACTTCTTTAGTTTGTTTTTCTGAAATAGGTTTTGTAATTTCATTAATATGTCTGTCTTTTATTTTTAATTCAGTAGACATGATTTTAGAAATTCTGTATAATAAATTATAATCTGTACTTCTTTCTCTATTTTGCATGTTTTCATATATAAATTTATTCAAATTAGGTAATTCAAATTTGCTATGAGTATATTGTGAATCTCTATTTTTTCTCGTATTCAATACCTTTGGTGTTTTTTTTCTCATTTTCATTTCTCCCTTTTCTAAGGTAATATATGCATATAATTTTATATAATTTTACCATAAAATTATATAAAAAATAGTATTTTATCAATACTATTTTTCATGTTTTACAACAGTTGGAACATCTTTTTAACTAAATATTGAATTTGGATTATATAATTTCCTTTTCTCATATTCTTTTTTTTGCCAATTCAAGTTTAATATGCTATTTATAAGCTCTTTCTCTTTATCATTAGCAATATAATCTTTGTATAAATTTGTTAAAATACATTTTGTATTTTTTGAAATAATATTAAAATTATATTCATATTCATATGATCTATCCTTATACTTTTCATAAAATTCAATCTTTTGTTTTGGAATTTTATTGTATTCGTCAATTGGAATATACTTTAGAATTTCTAAAACTTCTGTATAGTTACGCGAATATTCATTGACCATATAAAAGTCCTCCTTATTTACTTTTTGTTTTATTTTTAGATAATTCCTCGACTGATTTTACTCTAGACGTGTCTTCAAATGTTAAACCAGATGTTAGTCCATCCTTTAAAAAGTGTTTTAAAGATATCTTATTCACATTATCACGCTGTTCTAAAGCTTTAATAATTCTGTCATATTCGATTTCAATTTCTTCTCTTGAGCCATGATATAAATCTTCTAAATTTTTACTACTACAATCCGTAGTTAATGGAGCATTAGTTTCTTTATTATATATTAAATAATCTATACCTTTAAATTTTTGTACTAAGTTTACCATGTAGTTATAAAAATTCGAGAATTTATCTAATACTTCTTTTTTTTCTACATTTCTTCCTGTTTCCTGTGCTCTTTCTCTAATATTATTTAAGGAAAGTTCTAAAGTTGGATTTAAAGCAATGATATATGGTGTTATTCCATTATCAATAGCCAATTGAACTTTTTCATCAAATGCAGGTGGAGTTATTGAGCCTTCATATACAATACTGTCATCTAATAATTCTTTATTTTCAAATAATGCTTGTGCAAAATATGATTTACCTGCTCCATAAGGGCCTAGTATAAATATACTTCTTTTTATATTATTGTTATTTATTGTTCTAATATATAGTTCATTCGTAAGTACTGCAGCAGAGTTTGTTACTGACATATTATACTTTCTTCTATTTTCTAAACTTTCTGCATAGAACTTAAATGTCATCTTCATTAAATCAGAATTAATATATGCACCATTTCTACTTTCTGGCAATTTTAAATATTTATCTAATAATTCATCTGTTTGTGTTGTTGCTAAATTTATAGCATGTTGTTCCATTTTTCCAATGTCAATATCTTCTGGAAATCTTTGTCTTATTTGTTCTCTTTTTATATTTTGCAATTTTTACACCTCAAAAAAATATTTTATTAAAAATTAGAAAAATTTTTTATTCTATTTTCTAATTCTTTATCATTTGTTGCTTTTAATGTTGTTTCAATTCCTGATAAAAATATTTTTTTTAAATATTTTTCATCATTAGCGTCATGTATATTTTCTATAAATTTTAATTTATTTATTGTTTCTTCTCCTATCATTTCATTTGCTAAAATAATCAATTCATTCCATTTTTGGATTTGTCCTCTATAATGGGCATCTAATCCATATAATACTTTTAAGTTATAGTTACTTGCTAATTCCCAAAATTCTCGTCTGGGATAATTAACATTTACCAATTTTTTTCTTTGCTCGTCTAGTGGAAAATTATTTAAAATTCTATTTTCGTTATATGTTCGTTGAAAAATATTGTTTAAATTTATTTCTAACGGAATTTGGTATTTTTCAGCTAACTGACATATTCTAGTTGCTACTTCTTTTTCTATTTTACCAAAGTTCCTTTTTTTGCTTAAATATATATCGGGATGAGCAATTATATCAGGTATACCTAATTCTACTGCTTTTTCTATATATTCAGCATATCTTAACAAGTCTGCTTCTGAAAAATCACATTTTCCTAATATTTTAAGTTCTTTGTCATTACCATATACAAAATGTTGTCCTAAAATCAAAATATCTGTTTCATCTTTTAATTCTTGTATATTTTTTTCTTCACCAGGTAGGAATTCTACTTCATATCCTGATTTAATTATAATTTTATCTTTATATTTCTCTTTTAAATTTTGTATGCTCTGAAGGTATTCAATTCTTTGGTCATACAACATTCTTATTCTAGGTCTTTTATCTATTATATTTTTTTCAGGACAATGGTCTGTAAAAGCAACTTCTTCAAAGCCCATTTTTATGTAGTCTTTAATATAGTCTTCATCTAGCATATCTGCATCTGAATGCATACATCTATACGTATGTGAATGATAATTAAATTTTTGCATATATTAATATTTTCACTCCTTATTACATTATATTTCATTTTCCAAACACCAGTATTAATTATATTATATCACTTTCTTTCAAATTTTTACCTTATTATTTAAATCTTCTTAAATAGTGATCCATTTTTTCTATAAATTCAGTATTATTTTTTGTTTGTGTCATTTGACTTATAACTTGTTCTGTTACATCTGCAACAGGCATACTATTCATCGCTTTTCTCAATGCAAATACTGTTTCTCTTTCTTTAGTAGTAAGTAATAAATCTTCTCTTCTTGTTCCTGATTTATTAATATCAATTGCTGGGAAAATTCTTTTTTCAGATAATTTTCTGTCTAAATGTACTTCCATGTTTCCTGTTCCTTTGAATTCTTCAAATATAACATCATCCATTCTACTGCCTGTATCAATTAATGCTGTTGCTAATATTGTTAAACTTCCTCCATATTCAATATTTCTTGCTGCTCCAAAAAATTTCTTAGGTTTATGTAATGCTGCAGGATCGATACCTCCTGATAATGTCCTTCCAGATGATGGAATCACTAAATTGTAAGCTCTAGTTAATCTTGTAATACTATCTAATAATATGACAACATCTTTTCCGTGTTCTATTAGTCTTTTAGCTCTTTCTAAAACCATCTCAGCTACTTTTACATGGTGTTCAGGTAACTCATCGAATGTAGAATGTATTACTTGTCCTTTTATAGATCTCTTCATATCTGTTACTTCTTCTGGTCTTTCATCTATTAATAATACTATTAATTCGACTTCTGGATTATTTTTGCTTATACTATTAGCAACTTTTTTTAATAATGTTGTTTTTCCAACTTTTGGAGGAGCTACAATCATACCTCTTTGTCCTTTTCCTATAGGACACATAAGATCTATTATTCTAGTTGCGTAATCGTTAGGTGTTGTTTCTAATTTTAGTTTTTCTGTTGGATATATTGGTGTTAGTTCATCAAATCTTTTTCTTTTCATCGCTTTTTCAGGATGTTCTCCATTTACTTCCCCTACAAAAATTAAAGATGGGAACTTTTCTCCTTCTCTATATCTAGAAATTCCTTTTATAATGTCCCCTGTGTCTAGTCTAAATCTTCTTATTTGCACCATAGATATGTAGACATCTTTATCACTAGATAGATAGTTCTCCCCTCTTAAAAATCCATATCCATCAGGCAATATTTCTAAAATACCTTCTGCAATTTCGTCTCCTTGATTTGTCAATTTGTAATCTACAATTGGTTCACCGTTTTCATCATAGTGCTGTTTATTATTTTCTTTATCTTCTATTGTTTCAGAATTTCCTTCTGCAATCTCGCTTCTTGGTTCTTGTTGTAAAATTTGATGTAAAACTGTAATTAGCTCATCTTTTTTTAATTTTGATATATTTTTAATATTATTTTCTTTTGCTAGTGTTTTTAACTCTGCTAAATTTAATTCTTCTAAATCTTGCATAAATACCTCCTTTAATTGAGATTTATTAATTTTATATAAATTGGGGAAATTTTTAAGAATATAATAATGTATTCATTATAACACATTTTTTTCAAATTTTAAACAGATTTTACAAAAAAGGTAAAAAATAAGAGTGCAATAAAAGGAATGTATTATTTATATTACATTCCTTTATCTATATACACCTTTTCATTTGGATAAAACATATCTAATTTTTCTCTTGCTGTTTGTTCAATAAATTCTAATGAATTTACATCTTCTTTTTTCTTAGCAAGTTCTTCTTTTTCTTGCTTTTCTTCTTCTATTTTTTGTGACAATTCTTGACTATTTTTACTATATTGGTTTAATGTGTTTTGTTGGCTAATTAGTGTAAATATAGCATACAAACTTATTATAAATATTAATAATTTTATATATATTTTTTTGTTATTTTTCATAAGTTAATCTCTCCAATTCTAATGTACAAATCCTTACGGATATCATATTTATATATTTCTACATAAACTTTTAAATTCCTTCCTATATTTTTAATTTTTTACATTATTTTTTATTGTTTTGTTCCTTTCTAATATTTTTGTTGTTTTTTTCCATAATTTTGTAGAACTTTTGGTTATATTTATAATAACAAAAGAAACAGGTTTAAAAAATAATTTCTTTATAATCTTATAAAAGTATTTAATTGGAAGTAATAAAAATTCTATTATTTTTGATACTATTTTCTTTATAAAATTTATAATTTTAACATTTATTTTTATAATATACGAACTAAATAAAAGCATATATAAGAAAACGCCAAGTATAATTCCAAAAAATATAAAAAATCTGATTTCTCCATTATTAAAAACAAAGATAGAGTATAAAATAATAATTCCAGTTAAAATCCAAAACAAAGAATCTTCTATATATGTAATTAAATCACTAGTTTTAAAAGTTTTCCTTAGTATTCTAAAGAAGTCAAAAAGTATTCCTATTATAATGCCATTTATTATAAAAATACAAAATAAATAAGCTTGATTCGTAACCATTATTGTCTCTCCTTATGTAATTAATTACTTAAAAATTTTACTAATTAAACTTCCCTTTGACTTTTCTAATGTTTTACTGTCACTATATGTTAAAGATGAAATATCTCCTTCTACAATCACCTCAGATGTATCAATACTTAACTTATTAATTCTAAGATTTTCTCCTTTGACTGTTAAAAGTCCTAATTCTGTTTCAACTATAACAACTTGATCATCAAAACTTAAAACATCTAATACTCCCGAAATACTTAATTTTCCTCTATTCTCTAAAATAATATTTTGTATTACGCCTGTATTAATTGTTTTTCTCTCATCCATTGTCATCTGCCATACCTCCTTGTTTAATTACCTTGCTAAATTATATATATTCAGAGTTTGTCTCTTTTAGAACAATAATATGATAATTTGTTATTAGTACAAAAATTTATTTTTAATATTAAAAGGATATAGATTTTCCCTATATCCTTTTGTTATTATTTAAAAATAATAGAATGAAATTTATCTACAATTTTATCTTCTATTATATCTTTAAATGTAATACTTATTTTAGACTCTGAAATTTCAAAATTAAGTATTTCCAACTTTTCTTCTTCAATTAACTTAAGTATGTCATGAATAGAATTGAAATTACGAATAATTCCGTTTCCGACAATTGATATTCTAGAAATATCTTTTTTTATAATACTTTTTATGGTATTTTCCTCAATAATATCTGAAATAACTGTTCCTGGTTTATGATTAAATGTTGATTTTGTTATAATTGGAATTTTAAATTTATCGCCTATTTCAACACATCTATTATGAAGCACTTTTGCACCTTCACTTGATATTTCCATCATTTCATTATAAGATAATGCAGATAATTTCTTTGCATCTTTTACTTTTTTAGGGTCTGTAGTATATACTCCATCTACATCTGAAAATATATAACAATTTTTCGCCTTTAATGCTGCTGCAAGAGCAAGTGCCGTGGTATCAGATCCGCCTCTTCCTAAAGTCGTAATATCCATTTTTTCATTCATTCCCTGGAATCCTGCTATTATTACAATTTTTTCTTGCTGTAACTCATTTTTAATTCTCGATATATCAATTTGTTCTATGATAGCATCTTGATTAGTATTATTAGTATAAATTCCTGCTTGCCAACCAGTTAATGAAATTGCTTTATATCCCATCGATTTCAATAATATCGCTAATTTTGCTATCGAAATTTGTTCTCCACTGCTTAGTAAAGAATCCATCTCTCTTTTATCTATTGTATGTGATAATTGCTTTGCTTCATAAATTAATTTATCTGTTGTTTTTCCTTGTGCTGATAAAACTACTACTATTTGATGTCCTTTATCATACAAATCTGTAATTTTGTTTGCTACTAATTTTAATTTTTCATTGTCAGAAAGAGAACTACCTCCAAATTTTAAAACTATAGTGTCCATTAGGATCACCTCTTTAAAAAATATATAGAGCTGATTCAAATAAAAACCTGCTCTATATATTATATTCATCTTAAATTTATTATGTTAAAATTTTATATTTTCATTTTCAAATAACTTTCCATAAAGCCATCAATATCTCCATCCATAACTGCCTGTACATTACCAACTTCATAATTAGTTCTATGATCTTTTACCATTGTATATGGGCAAAAAACATAAGAGCGAATTTGACTTCCCCATGCAATATCCATCTGTACACCTTTTAAATCCTCTATTTTGTCTTTTTGTTCTTTTTCTTTTAAATCTATTAGTTTTGACTTTAACATCTTCATTGCAGTCTCTCTATTTTGAATTTGAGACCTTTCAGATTGACAAGCTACAACTATATTTGTTGGAATATGAGTAATTCTAACTGCAGAAGATGTCTTGTTTATATGCTGTCCTCCTGCTCCGAGAAGCTCTATAAGTATCAATCCTTAAATCATCTGGGTTTATTTCAATTTCTATGTCATCTGTTATTTCTGGTAGCACTTCTATAGATGCAAAAGAAGTATGTCTTCTTCCTCCACTGTCAAAAGGCGAAATTCTAACTAAACGATGTACTCCCATTTCACATTTCATATATCCATATGCATTTTCACCAATAATTTCAAATGTCACACTTTTTATTCCAGCTTCTTCACCTTCCAAATAATCTAATTCTTTTACAGTATATCCAGTTTTATTAGCCCACCTTGTATACATTCTATATAGCATTTCTGCCCAATCTTGTGATTCAGTTCCTCCTGCACCTGGATGAATTGTTATTATTGCATTATTTTGATCATATTTTCCTGATAAAAAAGTACTAATCTCAAACTTTTCTACTTCTTTTTGTAATTTATTACTATTTTTTAATATATCAGTTGCTATTTCTTCGTCTGGCTCTAATTGTACTAATTCTGACAACTCTTGTAAATTAATAATTTCATTTTTTATTTTTTTATATTCAACTGTTTTGTTCTTTATGTTTTTAATTTGAGTTAATATCTTACTAGAATTTTTGCTGTCATTCCAAAAATTTTCTTCCATAGTCTGCTTTTCTAATATTTGTAATTTTTCTTCTAACTTGGCTATGTCAAAGAGATTCACCCAATTCTTGTATTTTTTGTTTTAGGTTCTTAAGTAAATTATTATTTTCTTCTAATTCTAACATTTTATCACTTCCTTATTTATTTTAGTTATTAATATCACTTGTATTTTTATATGTTTTCATAGTATTATTTTACAGATAATCTAAGATTAAGTCAATTGTTTTCATTAAAAAAGCGAATGCTTCTATAATACAATTTTGTTCCTGTCTTTTAGTATCAAACTTCTTCTACAATTAGCTCTGCAAAAATGTTTTTTGTTCAGCTTTCTCCATGATTAACTAAAACTAATTTCAAATTCTTAAATTGGTTTAAAAATTCAATCATTTCGTCCGCCTTTGCATGTGCAGAATATTTTGTTGTATTTTTCATACATTGTTCCACAAAAGAAAACTCCAATAGCTTCTCCTAAGAATCTCTCAATATATCTTATATTTGTAAAAGACAATTGTTTTTCTTTTTCTACCGAATTTATATATGGGCCATCACAAACCTCCTCATATGCTGCTCCAATTAATATTGGCCAAGTAATAGCTATAAAGGTTATAATCATATACAAATGTCCCTATGCTTAATACGTTACTTATATCTGTTGCAGAAAATCCATTATCTTGAATCCAATAATTGTCTAAAATTTCCCTATAGTCCAACAGAACTACTAAATAAAGCTAACATTATTAATATTTTGCTCTCCATTTTTATTCTTTTCATTTTTTCTCCATCTTACTAAATATTATACTTATTTCTTTTTGATTCAAATTTAACACTCTCATATAAAAATCCGCTTCATTATATCATATTTTATTTTTGTATTAATTTAATAAAAATTTTATTAATAATATAAAAATTCAGTTCTATGACAAATATTTTATAGAGATTTTTAGCTGTATTCATTTATATTACTAATATATTCACTTTTGTTAAAAATCTCAATTTAAAACCCCACAAGAGAAACTTTCTGTGGGGAGAAAACTATTGTATAAGTTTCTTTTTGAAAATTTTAGTAATTTGGGGAATTACAACAATATCCATAATGCTTATAAAAAGTAAAAACATTACATAAGTACTACTATTATATCTTATTACTTCATAACCAATGGCATATATTAAGCTTATCATTGCAAAGAACCAGAAACCATCATAACTCAAAACGATTAGAAATAGTTTGTTTTTTTCAACAACTTCTCTGCCTGTTTTATTAATCGCTACAATAATTTGTGATAGAATGATAGGAAACCAGGCTATAAAATAGAAATCACAAGTTAGTACTAACACTATAGCCAAAACTAATGCTATAATTTCAGATACTACACTGGCGCCCTTTTTATAGCTGGCTGATATCAATTTTTCCCGAATTTTCTCTTTCATTTTCTTTTCCTCCTGAAAATAATATTTTTATATAAATGTCTATATGTCAACCTGTAAAACAGGATAATAAAGTTTTATATGATATATTATACCACAAGATTACTAATTTTTCAAGAAAATCTAAGAATTACCATTTCATTAAAAAAGCAAAATTGCCTTATAGAATAGTTCCATAAGACAACTTTGTTGTTATCATGACAATGTATACTTTGTATTATTCTGAGCAATCTCTGTATCCAAAATACATTTTTTGTATTTGTTAGGATTTGAAAGAACATCGAACACTATGTTTTCAAACATATAATTTACAGTATTACTAAGCTCTCTAGCACCTGTATCAAGAACAAGTGATTTTTCTGCAATACTTTCAAACAAATCATCATTATAGATTAATGTTATTCCCATATTGCTAAGTTCATTTTGGTACCTTTTAAATATGGATAATTCTGATTTTTTTAATATCAGTGCCAAATCTTTTTTTGTAAGTTCGTTCATTTCTATTATAGTATCAATTCTTCCTACAAATTCTTCTGGCAGACCATACTTAACCAAATCCTGCTTTAAAAATTTCGCTTTTGATTTATGAGTTTCCTCTTTAATCGAAAAACCTAATGGATTAGAATTTAACCTTTTGTCTCTAATTATATCTAATCCAGAAAAAGCACCTAAAAATATAATAATAATATTTTTAGTATCAAAATCAACAAGCTTTACATTGTAAGAATCCATTTCTACAGGAACTTTTATCGTTGTTCCTTCAATAATTTTAAGCAAACTTTTTAAAACTTCTGTTCCAGCAACATCATGAGATACTTCATGACCTGCTTTTTTATCAATTTCATCAATTACTATAATTTCATTTTGAGCTTTTTTTATATCCATATTGGAATTTTCAAGCAAATTCAAAATCATTTCATTTACATCTGCTCCATAATATCCTTCTTGGGTATATTTAGTAGCATCTTCAATAGTGTATGGAATATTAAGTCTCTTAGCTATTTGTTTAATTGTTTCAGTTTTACCTGTTCCACTATTTCCAATAACCAAAATATTTGATTTTACAGTTTTAAAATTTATTGCTCTATATATAGCAGTAATAATTTTCCTTACAGCTACATCTTGTCCTATAATGCTTTTTAATACTTCTTTTTCCATGTCCTTTATGTCTGGAAGTATTTCTTTTGGCTTTGATTTACTTCCTGTTGGTGTTTGTATTCCTGAATTTCCTGAGCCAAACTGATTACCTTCTTTTGGTTTTTGTTTTGACTTTTTTACAGTTTTCACAATAATTATTTTTTTGTTACTTCCTGTATTACAGATTTTCCGTACCTTTGCCATAATAAAACCTCCTTTTATGCATTTTACAAAACGCATAAATTATTATTGAAATTTTGTCGATAAAGTTTTCACTAAACCATATGAATCAATTCTGAAAAAATATTCTCTTCCAAGTAATCCTACTCTTTTAGCATTAACCTCTTCCACAATTCTTTCTGCAAAAATGTTTTTTGTTTGACTTTCTCCATGATTAACTAAAACCAATTTTAAATTTTTAAATTGTTTTAAAAACTCAATCATCTCATCAGCCTTTGCATGTGCAGAATATTCTGTTGTATATTCTACATTTGCTCTTTTCTTTGCAATCAATCCTCCTACCTCTACCATTGAACCCGTTTCAGCATTCTTTAACTTACCTCCCATTGTTCCTTCAGCAGTATATCCAGTAAAATGTATCAAAGTATTACTTCTTGATATATATTCTGGTATATATACCTGTGCAGGTCCATATGAACCCATTCCTGAAGTTGTAACAATTATTTTTTTGCTTGTACTCTTTAATACATCACTTCTGCTTTCATTGTCAACAAATGTCAAATTTTGAGGTAAAAAATCCTTCATTTCTGGTTTTATACCCAATCCATCTTTAATATATAAATTGGTATATCTAATTGCCAATTTTCCATCAAAATAGATTGGAATGTTGCTATCAAGTTCACAATTTTCTTGCATGCATTTAAACTCATACAAAATTTCCTGTGCACGTCCCAATGAAAATACTAATGTTAATACAGTTCCATCAGACTCTATGCATTTTTTAATGTTTTCTTTGAAAATTTCTTTGATTTCAGTTGAATCCATGTCTCCATAGGTTGATTCTTGAATAACAGTTAATGGTAATTCTAAAATCCACTTTGGTATTGGGTTAACATCAAAAAACATGTTCTTATTGTTATAGTCACCTGTAAATAATAAATTAATATCTTCATATTCTGGATAACTAATTTGTACAAGAATAAGTGCAGCTCCAACAAGATGTCCATTATTAAGAAATGTAATTTTCACATTGTCGTTAACTCGAATTGTTTCATTATACCTACATGGTTTCAAAAGAGATAATGTTTTGTCTACATCTGCTTCAGAATATAAACATTTAACATTTTTTCTTTTTGATACTGAACTCAAAACTTTAAAGCTATCATTCAGTGCTAGCGGTAATAATTTGTTTGTGGTTTCTGTTACATAAATCGACCTATAAAAGCCTTTTTTTACCATATATGGCAATCTACCAATATGATCCACATGAGTATGTGTAATTAAACAAAAATCGACTTTTTCTGGGTCGAATGGTAATGCATTGTTTAATTCATCATATTTCCTTTCTTGAAACAAACCACAGTCTGTAACAAACCGTAATGTTTCTCCGTTTGGAAATTTGACTATTGCAAGATTACATGATCCTGTAACTTCTTCATGCATGGCCATTATGTCTACATAGAACCGACATTTTTTTCCCATAAATAATCCTCCTACATTAAATTATTTTATTCAATGTATAAATACTTACATTGTAGTTTTATTTTATCACTTTAAAGTTTTTATGTCAATCAAAATCACTGACTATAATTCAAATTTTTCCTTTATCATTTTTGCAACTTTTTCTGCTGATATATTTGTATTATCAATTTTATAAAAGTTTTTAAATATTTTTTCTCCTTCTCCTGGTTTAGAATTTAATCTATATTTTTCAAGAGATCTATATATATCTTTCTCACTCCATTCTAAATCTCTTTTTGACTCTTTATGTTCTAATCTATTGGCAGTTTTATTTCTTTTCAATCTTTCTTCTAATGTCGTTTCCAGTTCAACTGTATAATTTTCTTCAAATAAACTCATCCATTTATCAGTTTCTGCTTTTTCTTTTTCAAAGTTATTTCCGAAATCGAAACATCCTGTAAAGATAATACCTTTTTCATTGCTTTTAGAAAATTCTTTAAAGATTTCATATCTAATTATACTATTCATCTTTCTAAAAGCTTCTTTATCATAGTCAAATATCAATCTAACCATTTCTATTGTCATGTGATTATATAACAGTTTATATCCTGTTATTTTTGCAAGTTCTTGACCTACAGTCATCTTTCCAACTGCTTGTGGTCCAATTATTTGTATGAATTTTGGCATATTCATTCCAGCTCCTTTCTATAAAAAAACTTGCAAAAGAATCTTCTTAAGACTCCTTTGCAAGATTTTAAAAATCTGTACATCGTGTAAATAACCATTGTATTATAAGGTTATCCTATATCGCTCGAAATACATTATTTCTTAGATATACTCTTAATTATATTTTATATCTTAACATGATAGTTTATATTTGTCAAATTTCCATATTCAATTCTTTCTAATCGCACGTATTATTTAAAATAGAATCATTAATCCTAAATTTCACTTACATATTTTTCTATTATTTCGTCTTTAATTTTTACATTAACATTTAATACAACAGCATATATTAAATAATATTCCCACAATATTAATTCTTTCTCCGTTCGATTTTTTATCAGAGAATATTTGCTTAAATAGTTTTTTAAAGCATAGGCTTTATTTAATAAAATTTTTCCTTTTATTGTTCTAGTGTAATTTTTATTAAAATGAATTATTTGTTCAATTATAACATATAATCCTATTAAAACAAAAACAAGAATAAATCCTAGACTGAAAGATACAATTATACTTAAGAAAAATGCTTTTCTTACGACACCATATTCTAGCTTATCTGCTCTAATTTTAGAATAATCATATGATATATATCCATCATGTTTATAATCATTCTCATCTTTAACTTCTTTATAAAGTTGTTCTATATCCTTTTCTTTTTCTAAATATATATATGCATGTCCATCATTTTCTGGATAAACATGATAATTTTGAAAGTGATAATCATCTAGCCATAGTGAAAAACAAAACACAAGAATTGGTACAAATATTGCAATTATTATTTTTATAATTCTAGATATTTTTCCTCCATGGTTTCTTGTTATATATTTATTTTCTAATGTTTCTTTTTCAATTACTTTTTTATACATACTTGTATCAAATTTATTATATCTAATTAAATTTAAAATCATTTTTTCACTTTCAAGTAAATTAGATTCATCTTTATTCGTGCATATGTATGTTCCATTATTTTCTTCTATATAACCTGTCTGTTTTAATTTTAAAATAGTAGCAGAAACGCTTTTTTTAATATCTACTTCAAATGTTGAAGTAAACATTATTATACTAGGAGAAACTTTATCAAGATCTCCTCTGTAATATATATATTCTTCATCTTTTTTTATCATTGCATTTTTTCTAACTCTAATTGAATAGAAAATCATTTTTAAAAAATGAAATAATACAATCCACATAAAAGGTGTGAACATAAATATTATTCCAGAATATACTATGTATTCTCCATTATAAAACATATATTCTGTTGAATAATGGTCTTCAAAATTAAAAGGCTCTACTCTTATTATTAAGCATAAAATAATATATAGTATTGAAATTAAAATAAGTAATATATTTAATATTATCTTATCCCTCTTTTGGGTTGTAATTGAATTTGATTTTATTATTATGAAAATTATTATTGGTATTAATACCAATCCAATTATTAATGGCATTTTTATTTCTCCTTTTTTATTCATATACTTCAAAAGTATATATTTGATTTAATTTTTCAAAATAATAAACCTTAAAATTATTATCTTGTTCTAATATTTTAGCAATATTTTCTCTATCTTTATCTCCTCTAATCAATATTGATTTATATTCATGAGCTAATGTATTACCAGTTAAGAAATATTTTATATGACTATATTTTCCTCCTGTTCTTTTGGATTCTATTCGTGCATCACATATTATTATTTCTTTTGGTCCATTAATTAGATCAAAAAATGCTGAATAACAGTATAATATTTGGAAAATTAAAAGGATTGACATCCATATCGTACTCAAAATTATACTGCTTTTTTGTTTTTTATTTCTTTTTGTTTTTTTAGTTTTTATTATACTTTTTATATCCTTGATTAAACATATTTCACCAAATAAAGTTAAACAAGCAAATGGCATTAACATTAAAATCATTCCAAGTGGAACTGAAATTATTGTCCTAGTAGCATTAGCAATAAAACTTCCTAAGCAAAATAGCAAAACAGTAACTATTATTAAAATTACATACTTATTTTTCAAAATGCACCTCTTATTAATTACGTATAACGTATTCAATTTTCTCTATAAATAAAGGTATTGGGAAATCCCAATACCTTATAATATCATTTTAGAATCTACCAGTAGTGAATGTACATTTTCCTGTTCGAACGCTAAATGTTGCGAATAAATAACCACCTTCTGTATTGTCCCACTCATATTTTAAACTTGAACTATTTTTGCTTTTCAATGTTCCTTCAACACCACCAACCAACTCGACAAATTGATCATATGTCAATGATTCCTTAGTATTTAATGCTTTCTTTATTTCACTAAATCTAGAAAAATCAACTTTGTCATTAGCGATTAATTTACTTGGAAATGAAATCTCTATCTTTCCTTCATTACTTTTTGAATATTGAACTTCTACATTTGTATCATCTGTTAACTCCCAAACATAAACTTTATTTTCTTCGTTAGTACATTTTCCTTCAAATCCAATAATTTCATTTATTTCTTCAACTGAATTTTTAGGATCTATTAATTTTATACACTCAAAAACATCATGATTTCCTTTTGTATTTTTGCTCACTTCTGAACTAGAACTTTCTGTTGTAGTATCTTCCTTACTTTTTCCCGTTACAAATATTGTTACAACTATAGCTACTATAATAGTAACTATAATAGCTGCTACAACAATTCCTATTATACTTTTCTTTTTCATTTTTATTTCCCCTTTTTAATTATTATTTTTAATTTGACTAAATTGTTTATTTCATTGTTTTAATTTTTTTACTTTTCATATTTACTTGCAAATTTAGCAAAATTTTCCTTATGATATGGTATTGTACTTTCCTCTAGATTTGCAAATAATTGATGTGTCTTTTTATCATTAGTTTTTATTGTTATACTTTTTAATTTGCTAGTAAGTATACTGTATTTTTTTACTTTAATTTCTTTAATGTTTTCATTAGGAATAAAGAAATATGAATTTTCAGTTATTCTTAACTTAGAAACATCTATTTTGAAAAAAATATCAGAAGCCTTTTCTGGATTAAGATAAAATATTCCTAATCCTTTTTCTGTTGCATTTATCAATAGTCCACTATATGGATATTCCATTCCTCCTACAACACCGCTTTTAGCCTTTTTATAATCTTTTAAAGCTACAAAATAACAATTTTCGTTTCCTTCACAACCAACACTATTAAATAATTCTTTTACTTTTTCTAAAGTATTAAAACTTTCCATATTTATTTCCTCAACTTTCTTTCCACTTCAACTTGCAGTAGAAAACTATATAATCTAAATTCTTTAAGCAATCCATAATATACCATAAAATAATTTTCTTGTCAAACAATTATTATTTATTAATCAATAATTTTCTCAATATCAGCGGTACTCAACCTAACTATAAAATGTTTTCCATCGTATTTTTCTCTTTTCTCCAAATCAATTTTACTTAAAAATTCATCATATTCAATGTAAACATCTTTTCCTTGACTATTTCTTAAAATTGCATAAAAATTATTAATTTTGCTTGTATCATATCTATTAATCACAAAATAAAATTCAGTTTTTGGTTCTATAGGTAGTATAGTATCGCAATTTGTTGCTACTGAAATATACCCATTGATGACTGTTTCTTCATCCTTCTTTATTTGATATAACTTAAATATTGCATAAAACAAATCTCTTTGTTGAATCTCATTCATAAATGTTTCATAATTTTTCATTACAGTTGTAATATTTTCCATATTACCTTCTAAAGGTAAATCCATTCCCCAGTCTTTCAAGTTTTCTAGCGTTATACTTAAAGGATTCACTACTCCATTAATTGAAATATTTCCACCTGAAGCATTGCCTTCTAATATATTTTTCTTCATTCTATCTAACATTATGAGTGTATCATTTATACCTAGCTCTACAAACCAATTTAATTGACTTGTATCTACTAATTCAAATTCTCCTACACTTCCTCTGTAAAATTCTTTTGTATTGCATTCATTACACATTATATTTACAAATTTGTATAAACTTATTATTTCACTGTATGTTGTTGGAAATGATGCTTTCATACGAATATTGTCGTCTTCAAACCATAATTGTATTCCACTACCATAATTATTGTTATCAAATAATATAAAGTCTTTTGCTGTTTTAAATGTTTGCAATTTATTTTCTTCATACTCTTTACTAGTGTTTATAAATTCAAGCTCCATCCTATAGAATTCATCAGTTACACCTATTCTAGGGCTTGTTTTTCCTCCAAAAGCATTAGTACAAGCATTTTTCCATAATTCTTCGACTTTATATATATCGACTTTACTTTCAGGTTGTTTTATTTTAATTTCTAATCCCATATTTTAAATTCCTCCCTATTTATTTTGAATCACTTGTTCACATTCTTCCCACAATAATTTACAATAAGCATTATTAAAATCAATATTTTCATAATCTTCTATAAATTCAGGATTAATAATAATAGCTTCTTCTTCATCTTTATATGGATGTAATTTTACTTTTTTATTAAAAAGCATACCTTGAGCACTATAGAATATCATTTGATTTGCTACTTTTACTGCCTTATCAACCTCTGATTCATCTATATTTTCTATGCTTACATCTGGTCGTCCAAATTTACGAAGACCTCTTGTGTGTAACCAAATATTTTTGTCTTCCATTTTTGAGATTAAATTTTTAACATGTGAATACACATCAAGATCCTTTGAAAAGATTTTTTCTGTAAATTCTTCTGCTGAATATAATGAAAATGTTTGCATATCTAGCACAGCAATTGCCCCCGTATCTAAAAATGCTTGAACAATTCCTATGGTATTTCGCAAATATTTTAAATTGTCATCTTGCATAATTTCTCCATTTATAACTGCCCAAATATTTTCTTTTTGTATTTTTTCGTATAATTCTGGTTGTTCCTCTTTTAGTATTTTTCCTAAAGTTCCTCCTATCAAATTATCCATATATTCGCCATGTTGTTCTCTTATAAGCATATTTATATTTAGTCCTTCTGGGATTTCGTCTATATTGTGACGCTCTCTTGAAATTTCTAATTCTTCCTCTTTTGCTCCAAATACAACATAAAACATTAGTGGGTGATAATTAATATCTTCATAATATGGTCTTTCGTAATTCATAAAATTTTCCTCCCAACCTTATCTCTTCTTTCTTTTTGAATTATATCACATGTTTTTTGTATTTTAAATATATTGACAAAATATAAGTATTACCATTTATAAATAATAAAAACATAATAAAAAGAAGTGTCACCCAAATTTTCTAGGTTACACTCCCTATTTTTCAGCATATTTCAGCTTTTATTCTATACTTTTGGTGACAAATTATTTCTTTGACACCATTTTTTATTTTAATAAAATCCATCAAAGTATTAATATTAAGCATTTTTACCGCAACAATTCTTATACTTTTTGCCCGAACCACATGTTGTAGAAACTCCCATATTTATAATACTTATAATATTTATAATATTATTGATATTTCAAGGCTTTATCGTTTTGGTAACCTATTATATTTATAATATTTATAGTACTTTTGTTATTATAAATATTTCTCTCTTGCAAACAAATTGCAAACAATGTTTGCATTCATTTACTACAGTCATTATACTATCTATATCATATATTTACCAATGTGCATTTTGTATTTTTGCACATTTATTATACTATAAATATTTGTTTTTATCAATGGATCTATCCAATTATTTATATTTAATAATTTCTTCTATAATTTCAGATTTTGTTATCTTATCAAAAACATCAGTTGCTAATCGTTTAGATTTTTCTGTACTTGAAATATAATAATTTTCTGTTGTTTCTACATTTCTATGTCCAAGTATATCCGCAACATCTCTTATTTCAATTCCATTTGTTAATATTTTTGTTGCATAACTTCCTCTTAAATCATAGAATCTGCATTTTTTAATTCCTAATTCATTATGAATAATTTTAAATGGATATCTTGTTAAATCAGTTCCTACATACAAACCATTTTCTTTTGTAAAAACAAGATTAATTTTTTCTTTATACCTTTTTGTATTATCATTTATTACTCCGTTTCCTGGAATTAATATCATTACAGGATGTTCATTTTGTTCTATAGACCAATCTAACATTGATAAATATTCTTTTTTGTTTGTTGGTGCAAGTATTACTAAATTAGGTATATTTTTAAATGCTGATATTGCAAATATTCCTAAATGTGTAACATCATTTAATCCAGCAACTGATGCATAACCTAATAAAATTGTTCCTGAATTATTATTTATACATAAATCTTGAGAAACTTGGTCATAAGTTCTTTGAATAAATGTTGCATTTGTTCCAAATACAGGTTTTCCTCCATTTTTAGCAATTCCAGAAATTAATGCAACTGCATGTTCTTCTGCAATTCCTACATCTACAAATTGTTTTCCTGCTTTAATTCTTTTATCTTGAGTAAATCCAAAACTTGTTGGAACACCTGCAGCAACTGCAACAACAGTATTATCTTTTTACATTTTATCTAATAATAAATCTGATGTTAAACTTAAGTAGTCTTCTCCATCTCCAAAATTTACAGTTGTTTTTCCTGTTTCTCTATCAAAAGGCATAGTCCAATGCCAGTTCTCTTTGTTTTCTTCTGCTAGTTTGTATCCTTTTCCCTTTTTAGTATTTATATGAACTACTATTGGATGATCTATATCTTTTACTTTTTTAAATACTTCTATTAATTTTTCGATGTTATTTCCATCATTTTCATAAATATAATCTAACCCCATAGCTGTAAATAAATTTGTTTTAGCTGTTCCATTACCTTCTCTTAATTCTTGTAGATTTTTGTATAATCCTCCATGGTTTTCTGCTATTGATTGTTGATTATCATTTACAACTATAATAAAATTAAAATTTAATTCTGAACCAGCAAAATCTAATCCTTCTAAGGATTCTCCACCACTTAAAGAACCATCTCCTATTACTGCTACTATATTTTCTTTATCATTTTTTAAATCTCTTGCTTTTGCCAAACCACATGCTAAAGAAATTGATGTTGATGTATGTCCAACTGTAAAGAAATCGTGTTCAGATTCCTCTGGATTTGAATAACCTGAAATATCTAAATAATGATTTTCATCAAAATATCCTTCTTTTCTTCCTGTAAGCATTTTATGTGGATATATTTGGTGTGATACATCAAATACAAATTTATCAACTGGTGAATTAAACACATAATGCATTGCAATTGTTGCCTCTACAAATCCAAAATTTGGTCCAAAATGTCCACCAATTTTTGTTAATCTGTTAAATAACCCCTCTCTTATTTCTTCTGCTAAAGTATTTAACTCATCAATTGTTAACTCTTTTAAATCCTTTGGTTCATTAATTTTATTTAAAACTTTTAACATATGTTCATTCCTCCTATCTGTTTATTATATATCACTTAAAGTTAACTCCAAGTCAAGAGCTTTTTCAAAAAAACAAAGTGAACTTATTCACTTTATTTTTTATAAATAAACAATAAATCCACTATTTTTCCCTATATACAATATTACCATTATCAGAAATTTTTATAACAATATTATGTTTTTCTGTAAGTAATATTTTTACATCTTTATTAGCTCTTTTTAAATCATCATAAATTGTACTATTATTTTTTAAATATTCGTCCTCGTTTGTTATTACTGCTATTTTAGGTTTATATATTTCTAATGCTTTATCACTATTACAATTAATTGTGCCATGATGAGGAACTTTATAAATATCTATTTTTTCTTTAATCGAAGAAGCTATTTGATAATTAACGTAGTTAGCTTTTGGATGAATTGCTTCTCTATCAAATATGTCACCACCTAAAAAAACGTTAATACCATTTACCTTCATAAATATAGCTAAGCTATTTTGATTTTCACTAAATAATATCTTATGATATGAATCTTTATAATTGTCATCTTCATATATTTTTTTAATAGAATTATCATTGTTATATAATTCTAATTCAGTATCTCCAAATTTTATTGTTTTTATATTTTCAGTTTGTATTAAATTGCTATTTTCTAGAATTATCTTTTTTATTTCTAAACATTTTTTCATTTCATTATTTCTATAATTATCATCTGCAATAGTCCCCCAAGCCGTAGTCTTATCTAATCCGCTATAATCCTTAAAGTAGACTTTTTCCACATCATATTTTTTAACTATTTGGGCTATTGAACCATAATGATCTCTATGAAAATGAGTTAATAAAATAAATGATATTTTTTTCACATTCAATTTATCTAAATAATCACTAATTTCATTAAAATTCCCATCATATCCTGTATCAACTAGTGCAACTTCATCATCACTTTTTAAAATTATGATGTCTCCCCATGTGATTTTTAAAAAATGTAATTCCATTATATCACCTCATTCAAACCATTCAAATTTATAATTTTCAAAGTAATTAGTTCTATCAAAAATATCTCCAAATTTATGAAAATTATATTTTATTTTTTCCATATCTTTTTTACTATATCCATCATTTATTTTAAGAAAAAATTCATATATAATAGTAAATGCTAATTCTTTATTAAATTGTTCTGGTATTTCACCATTAAAAAGTCCTTTGTAAATTCCACGATACATTGCTTGTTCATTTATCTTATTATCTCCATCCCAACCAAACCAACAATTACCTCTAAAGTCCAGAGATCTAAAACTACTTTTTCCATTAGATGTATCTATAAAATATGTTTTCCCATCTTTAACAATAACATTGTGTAAATTAATATCACCGTGAATAAATGTCGGTTCATTTTTATAAACATATTTTTTATATTCTAAAAAATCATCACATAATCTATCTAAATCAATATAGTATAATTTTTCACTTTCGTTTTTTTCATAAAAATCCTTTGAAATGTACAAAATATTAATTAACTTATTAAATTCTTTATCGTTTAAGTCTATTATTTCTTGTTTATTATATTTAATTTTTTTAAACTTTGAAAGATTTTCTCCTACTTGTAATCCTATATTTTCAATCTCTTCTACACTCAATTTTCTTGTTAAATCAATTAATTCTTTTCCATCAATATATTCATATACAACAAAAGTTTTATCTAAATCATTTAAATATTTTACTTGAATAATTTTTGCAGTAGGAATATCTAAATTTTCATAAATAACTTCAATTTCTTTAATTTGTTCTAGATTATTTCCATCATATATTTTTATAAAGTATTTTTTATTATCTTTTTCACAAATATATCTTAGAGCACTAGAATAACCACTAAAATCTTGTTTTACATCTTTACACTTTTTAAAAAATCAATTTTAGATATTAAGTCATCACTCATATTACATCTCCTAATTCATCTAATAATTTTAAGAACTATATAATGTATATAATATATCAATTATATTTTAATTTTTCAATAAATATATATTTTTTATCCCCCATGATTTTCCTACATTTCTAGAAGATATTTTTTTAATTTATCATATACTAATAAATACAAAACAGATGGTAAATACCATCTGTCTTGCATTGCGGAATTTTTATTCTTTGTCGCTTTTGAGAAAAACTATTGACATTCATATAGTTAGTCTCCATAGGGTATCTTCCACTAATTTTATTAGTACAAAAATCCATATTTTTTTCATTTAAAGCAATTCCATATTCTAAAACCGAACTTATATCAGCATAATTGAATTTTTCTGCATTTTCTTCTTTTACAATCTTCATTTTGTTTCCTCCAATTCAACTTTTAAAAATTTATTGACGAATTCCCATCTATGCTTTATAAACTCTCCATTTTTAACTAATGTATTTATTTCTTCCCAAGTTGCCCATTTTGCATCAGATACCTCATCTTCTTGAAACTTCATTTTTGATATATCATAATCATGTTTTAAAATGTATGTATCTATCCATACATTCCCCGTTATAAATTTTGTCATAAATTTTAATTCATTAGGATTTATATCTATATCTAATTCTTCTTTTGCCTCTCTTACTATTGTTTCTTTAGATTTTTCTCCCAAGATTACAGAACCTCCTGTCATTGCCCATACATTTGGTTCTAACCTTTTTTGTTCTGATCTCTTTTGAATTAATATCTTATTTTCATTATTTATAATCCAAACATCTGAACCTAAATGATATAATTCCTTATCAAATACTTTTTGGTCATACTTTTCCATTATCTCCCCTGTTGGATTACCATTATCATCTAAAACTTCCCATAACTCCATTATTTTTTATCCATTATCTTTTTATATTTTTTTATCATTTAAAATATCTTCAGCCTTTTTGGCATAATAATTTTCATCTTTTATAGGTAAATATCCTTATTTTTCAAGAGTTACAGAGATTTTATTTTAAGCTATGAAAACATTTTGCAAACAAAACGCAAACAATTTGGTATGTTTTCATGTTTATGTCTACTTGCTTAATCTCTGTAAGTACTGCTATTACTGATTTCTTCCACAACATTGTTTGTATTTTTTCCCACTTCCACAAGGACATGGATCATTTCTACCAACTTTTGGTCCTTCATTTCTAACTGTTCTATCTACATCTGTTCCTATTTTTGAGCCACCATCCACACTATGAATTGCCTCTAATGCTTCACCTGTAATCTTAACAGTTTCTTGTCTTTTTACTTCTCCTTGTTGTCTAATATGCATTAAAATTTTAGTTACATCAAACTTAATATCATTTATCATTTCGTCAAACATGTCAAATCCTTCTAGACGATATTGAACAACTGGATCTTTTTGACCATATGCACGAAGTCCTATACCATTTTTCAATTCATCCATGCTGTCAATATGATTCATCCATTTTTCATCAACTACTTTTAGCATAACAACTCTTTCAAGTTCTCTCATTTGTTCTGATGTAATTTCTTCTTCTTTTTTACTGTATATTTCTAAAGCTAACTTTTTCAATTGTTCAGCTATTTTTTCAGCATCATTTTTATTTTGTTTTATATAGTCTAACATATCAATTCCAAATACATTTATTATTTCTGTATTTAGAGATTCTATATTCAATTCTCCTGTTTGGCCTTCAACAAACATAGTTGGAATATTATCTGCTACAAATTCTATCATATTTATGATACTGTCATGAATATTTTCTCCATCTAGCACTTCTCTTCTTTGTTTATATATTATTTCTCTTTGTGCATTCATAACATCATCATATTTTAATACATTTTTACGAATGCTGAAGTTTCTACCTTCTACTTTCTTTTGAGCATTTTCAACCGCATTTGAAATAATTCTTGATTCGATTGGCATGTTTTCATCTGCACCTAATGTATTATAAACTTTAGTAATTGTATCTCCACCAAATATTTTCATCAAGTCATCATCTAAACCAATATAAAATTTAGACTCTCCGACATCTCCTTGACGTCCAGAACGACCTCTTAATTGGTTGTCAATTCTTCTAGACTCGTGTCTTTCTGTTCCTATGATTTTTAGTCCTCCTGCATCAATTACTTTTTGTTTTTCTTCTTTAATTTGTTCATCATATTTTTTAACTAATTTTTTAAATTGCTCTCTGGCTTCTAAAATTTCTTTGTTATCTGTTTCATAATATGTATTAGCTTCTTCAATTAAATCTGCTGAAACTTTATTTTTTCTCATTTCTTCTTTTGCTAAAAATTCACTGTTTCCACCAAGCATAATATCTGTACCACGTCCAGCCATATTTGTTGCAATTGTTACAGCTTTAAATTTTCCTGCTTGAGCAATGATTTCTGCTTCTTTTTCATGGTATTTTGCATTTAATACTTCATGAGTAATTCCTTCTTTTTTCAATAATTTAGAAAGTTTCTCAGATTTTTCAATAGATACTGTACCAACCAATACTGGTTGTCCTTTTTCGTGGCTTTCTTTTATGCTTTCTACAATTGCTTTATATTTAGCATTTTCGTTTTTATAAATTACATCATTTTCATCTTTACGAACCATTGGTTTATTTGTAGGAATAGCAACAACGTCTAAATTATAAATTTCCTCAAATTCTGCTTCTTCTGTCATTGCAGTACCTGTCATTCCTGATAATTTATCATACATTCTAAATAAGTTTTGGAATGTAATAGTAGCTAGTGTTTTTGATTCGTCTGCTATTTTTACATGCTCTTTTGCTTCAATTGCTTGATGTAGTCCATTGTTATATCTTCTTCCATACATAATACGACCTGTAAATTCATCTACAATTAAAACTTCTCCATCTTTTACAATGTAATCTATGTCTTTTTTCATTATTCCATGTGCACGTAAAGCCTGATTTACATGATGTACTAAAGTAGAGTTTTCTAAATCATTAAAATTCTCTAATCCAAAGGCATCTTCAGCTTTCTTTATACCTTTTTGTGTTAAAGATGCTGATTTTGCTTTTAAATCAACAATATAATCGTATTTTTCATTATCTTCTGCTTGATCAAAGTCTTTTACATCTTCTTCTACTATAACTTTGGGTGTTAATCTTGATACAAAATTTTCAGCCTTTTTATATAGGTCAGATGATTCATTAGCTCTTCCTGATATAATTAATGGTGTACGCGCTTCATCGATTAAAATACTATCAATTTCATCTATAATTGCATAATGTAATCCTCTTTGAACTAATTGATCTTTATATATAACCATATTATCTCTTAGGTAATCGAATCCAAATTCATTGTTTGTTCCATAAGTTATATCTGCATTGTATGCTTCTTGCTTTTCTTTTGGTTCCATTCCTGCAATTACAAGTCCAACAGAAAGTCCTAAGAATTTATATAATTTTCCCATCCATTCACTATCTCTTTTTGCTAAATAATCATTAACAGTAATAACATGAACACCTTTTCCTTCTAAAGCATTTAAATAAACAGGTAATGTTGCTACTAATGTTTTTCCTTCACCAGTTTTCATTTCTGCAATTCTACCTTGGTGTAGGATGATACCACCTATTAATTGAACATCGAAATGTCTCATACCTAGTACTCTTTTCGATGCTTCTCTAACAACTGCAAATGCTTCAGGTAATATGTCATCTAATGTTTTTCCTTCTTTTAATTGTCCTTTAAAATATTCTGTTTTAGCTCTTAATTCATTATCTGTTAATTTTGTCATTTCTTCTTCTAAGCCATTAATTTTATTAACAATGGGTTTAACTCTTTTTACTTCTTTTTCACTGTAAGATTTAAATATTTTGTTTAAAACGCTCATTTTGAACTCAATCCTTCCTTAGTTAATTTTATACTTTGTAACTATATCACTAAAATCTTTTTTTCGCAAGGTATTTGTAAAAAAAAGTATTTCTAATTGTTGTAATGTAGTTTTTATAGCAAAAGAGCAAAGTTTTATTCATATTTTTAATTTTTTAACATAAAGTTTAGTAAAGTTTATATTTTTAGAAATGAGGAAATTTATTATGTTTGTGTATAATGTAAAAATTAATGGTAGTAAAACATTTAAATTTATTTTTGCCTTAATGATTATTTTTTTAATTTGTATTCTAGGTGTTGTAATTTTTAAAGTTTTTAATGGAGCTATGAATTCAGAAAACACTTCTTCGTGTATTCCTCAAAATAGAGTTAATAAAATAACTGCAAATAATTATTCCAATGTATTAAAGGCTGTTCATGAAAATATAGATGATTATGTTGGAACGAAAATAAATTTTACAGGTTATGTTTATAGAGTATTAGATTTGAAAGAAAATCAATTTATTCTAGCTAGAGATATGATTATCTCTTCAGATTTTCAAAGTGTTATTGTAGGATTTTTATGTGAGTATGATAAAGCACTAGAATATGAAGATAATTCTTGGGTTGAAATTACTGGTGAAATTATAAAAGGTGATTATCACGGCGATATGCCTATTGTAAAAATAACTAGTATAAATAAAACTAATAAACCAAACGATGAATATGTTTATCCTCCGGATGAAAGCTATATTCCAACAGCAGGTATTTTATAAAAGCTTGTTATTTTTATCATAAAGTGATAATATAATATTCAATTAAACTATAAAAAAGGAGATTGAATATTATGATTGATTTACATATGCATACAACTTACTCAGATGGTACTGAAAATTGTGAAACAGTTTTAAAAAAATGCCAACAAAAAAATTTAGATTATATATCAATTACAGATCATAATACTGCATTGGTATATAAAGAATTAGAAAATAAAAATGTTAAAGATTTTTATAATGGTAAAATTATTCCTGGTATCGAACTTAATACAAAAGTTTTAAATATTCCAATTGAAATATTAGGCTATGGAATTGACTACGCAAAAATGAACAATCTTGTTAAGAAAGTTTATATTCCAGCTGCTGAAAGAAATTTTATTGAAGTTAAAAGATTATATAAAAAATGCATTAACTATGGAATTAAACTTTCTAATAATTGTTTAGATACATTTTCTTCAGATACATTCGCTTCTGTTTTTTTTCATAAAGAAATTACAAAACTTCCAGAAAATAGAAAACTAATTTCTGATGAAGCTTGGGAATCAAGTAAAATATTTTACAGGCAGTATATGTCTGACCCAAAAACACCTCTTTATGTTGAGATGGATGATTTTGTTCCAGATTTTGAAACTGCAAGCAACTTAATAAAACAATGCGGTGGATTGGTTTTTATACCTCATATTTATGAATATAAGAATAACGCTAATAATATTTTAAACTTTATCCTTAATAATTATTCAATTGATGGTATTGAATGTTATTATACAACTTTTTCAAATGAACAGCATTTTAATCTTCTTAATATTTGTAAAAAAAACAAATTATTTATTTCAGGTGGTTCTGACTTTCATGGCAAATATAAGCCTGATGTAGATATTGGGGTTGGATATGGAGATTTACAAATTCCTACTGATATTTTAAGCAATTGGATAAATAAAGTAAAAGTATTTTAATTTGACATAATGTCAAAAATATTGTATAATTAGATTAAGTTTTTTATTAATAATTCCTATTTTTATTTAAATAGGACAATTACATCTTAGGGAGGACATAATTTTATGAAAAATAAAAAAACTTTATGGGTTGCCATCTCAGGATTGGATGGTTCTGGCAAAACAACTTTAGTTGATTCTTTAAAAACCTGGTTTGAAGAAAAAGGTTTGAAAGTTAAGCGAGATCGTTTACCTCATGATCGTTATATTGTATCTGACCTATTAGATAAGTCTACAGATTCATATACCGATCGTCTACTGTTTGCAGTTGACAATCGTATTTTTGGAACAGAATTGAAAGAAGTTCTGAAATCCGGTGAATTTGACATTGTTTTAACTCAACGATGTTTTTTGGACTCTTTTGTCCACGGTGCAGTTCAGGGATTTAGCTATTCTTGGATTGAGGATTTAAACCGCACAACTGAGCTTCCACAAGCTGATATTATCATTCATATGGTAGCAGAAGCTAAAACGGCATATTCCAGAATATGCAACGATCCAGACGCGGACAAATTTGAATATCCAGCTTATATACGTAAGCAGGAAGTTGAGACTAGAAGAGCTTATGCAGAATGTATAGCTGGAAACAATACAGATTTAGCACCATTTAATAATGCTAAACATCTGTATATTGATTCAACTAAACTTAATCAAAAAGAGGTTTTTCAAGTGGCAAAAGATCAGCTTGAATCATTAAATATCTTTTAGGCAATCCATAAAAACTCGGCTCTTAGTAGAGTCGAGTTTTCTTTTATGTATATTGACTATCAATTTCCTTTAAAATAACATCATGTGCACTACCTTCTGAAATACTAACATCAGACACAAGGGTCAATCTTGCTTTTTCATGCAATTCTGGAATAGTAATGCTTCCACAATTACACATAGTTGATTTTATTTTTGCTACTGTAATTGCCAAATTATCTTTTAATCTTCCAGCATATGGAATATAAGAATCAACTCCCTCTTCAAAAGAAAGCTTCTTATCTCCTCCCATATCATATCTTTGCCAATTTCTAGCTCTGTTTGAGCCTTCTCCCCAATATTCTTTTACATAGCCATTTCCTTTTTTAACAACTCTTGTTGGGCTTTCATCAAATCTTGCAAAATATCTTCCCATCATTACAAAATCTGCTCCTAATGCTAATGCAATTGTTATATGATGATCATGTACTATTCCACCGTCTGAGCAAATTGGAATATATACTCCTGTTTTTTCAAAATATTCATCACGAGCTTTTACAACATCAATTAATGCTGAAGCTTGTCCTCTTCCTATTCCTTTTGTTTCGCGAGTAATGCAGATAGAGCCTCCACCTACTCCTACTTTTATAAAGTCTGCACCAGCTTCTGCTAAATATAAAAATCCTTCTTTATCTACAACATTTCCAGCGCCTATTTTTACAGAATCTCCATATTTTTCTCTTACAAAATCAATTGTATTTTTTTGCCATACTGAATATCCATCTGAAGAATCCATACAAATCATATCAACTCCTGCTTCTACTAAAGCTGGTATTCTTTCTTCATAATCTCTAGTATTAATTCCAGCACCAACAATATATCTTTTATTTTCATCTAATAAAGAATTTGGATTATTTTTTCTTTCTTCATAATCTTTACGAAATACTAAATATTTTAGTTTTTCTTCTTCATCTAAAATTGGTAAACATGCAATCTTATTTTTCCAGATAATATCATTTGCCTCTGATAAATTAATTCCTTCTTTAGCCCATACTACTTTTTCTTTTGGTGTCATAAAATTATCAATTGGTGATTCAAAATCATCTCTTGATATTCTGTAATCTTTATCTGTAACTAAACCTACAAATTTTCCTCTTGCTGTTCCATCTTCTGTAATGATTACTGTTGAATGTCCCGTTTTTTTAACTAATTCTACTACATCTTTTAATGGTGTTCCTGATTTTACATTTGAATCACTAACAACAAATCCTGCTTTATGTTTCTTTACATGTCTAACCATTTTAGCTTGTGATTCAATTGATTGTGAACCATATATAAATGCAACTCCTCCTTCTCTTGCTAATGCAATTCCCATTTCTTCTCCTGATACTGATTGCATTATTGCAGATACCATAGGAACATTTGCATAATATTTTGCTTCTTCTCCTTTTTTAAATTTAACAAGTGGTGTTTTTAAAGATACCTTACTTGGGATACATCTTTCATCTGTTAAATTTGGTAATAATAGAAATTCATTAAATGTTCTTGATATATCTTCTAAAACTTTTGACATATTTATAATCCCCCTCTTATTTTTATATTAAACATAAAAATATTTTACCATATTTCTTTTTATTTGCATAGTTATTGTCTAATATATTTAAAAAAAGCTAAAAATCGTTTAATTAAAACAATTTTTAGCTTTTTTATGTTTTCTTACTTATTTACAACTTCTACATCTATATTAAGCGTTTCACCATTAATATTAGTTTCAGTATATTCTTTTCTGTCTTGGTTATAGATAATATTTATTGCTAATGTATCATGTTTTATTAATTCAGCATTTTGTTTAATTACTTCTTCAAGCATTGCATTTCCTGATATATATAAATTAATATTATCTAGTACTTCAAATCCTTTATCTTTTCTCATATTTTGAACTTTTGATAGAATTTCTCTTACATATCCTTCTTTTTTCAATTCATCTGTAATATGAGTATCTAAAACAACTCCTATTTCTCCTTCTCCACTAAATGCAAATCCTTCTTTTCCTTGCATTGTTATAAGTAAATTATCCGAATTTAATGGAATTTGTTTATCTTCTATTTCAATATATTCTGCTTCTCCATTTTTCACTTTGTTTGCTAAATCCATTTGATTTTTATTTGCAATTTCCTGTTTTATTTTTGGAATTAACTTACCATATTCTTTACCTAATACTGGTAAATTTGGCTTAATTTCAAAATTTACATATTCGGACATTTCTGCTCCAAATTCAATTTTCTTTACATTCAATTCATCTTTTACAATATCTTCATAATATTTAGGTAATGTATCTACCGAAATTAACATTTCTGATAATGGTTGTCTATTCTTAATATTAGCTGCATTTCTTGCACTTCTTCCTAGTTTTACTATTTTATATGCTAAGTCCATTTCTTTTTCAAGTTCTGGGTTGATATCTTCATTATTAACTTCTGGCCATAAGCATAAGTGAACACTTTCTGGTGCTTCTTTGTCTAATCCTACTACTAAATTTTGGTATATTTCATCTGTTATAAATGGTACAAATGGTGCTGATATTTTTATTAATGTAGTTAATACTTTATATAATGTGCAGTATGCACCTATTTTTTCTTCTGTTAATTCTTGTGACCAAAATCTTTCTCTATTTCTACGTACGTACCAGTTAGAAAGTTCATCTGTAAAGCTTTCTATTTGTAATGCTGCTGATGTAATGTCATAACTTGCTAATTTTTCGTCCACTTCTTTTGTTAATGTGTTTAATTTAGAAATTATCCATTTATCCATTATATTTGTTGGTTTAAACTCTTTATATTCTAGTGGATTAAATTGATCAATTTCTGCATATAAAACATAGAATGAATATACATTCCAAAGTGTACTTAAAAATCCTCTTTGTGTTTCTTGTACATTGCTTAATCCCAATCTTGTTGGAAGCCATGGTGCTGATACAGTATAGAAATGCCATCTAGTTGCATCTGCTCCTACCTGTTCTAATAAAATCATAGGGTCTACTCCATTGCCTTTAGATTTTGACATTTTTTGTCCTTTTTCATCAAGTATATGTCCTAAAACAATACAATTTTCATATGGAGTTTTATCAAAAATACATGTTGATATTGCAAGTAAAGTATAGAACCATCCTCTTGTTTGATCAACTGCTTCTGAAATAAATTGTGCTGGGAAATGTTTTTCAAACTCTTCTTTGTTTTCAAATGGATAATGTAATTGAGCAAATGGCATTGAACCTGAATCAAACCATACATCTATTACTTCTTTGAATCTTGTCATTTTTTTACCACATTCTGGGCATTTTAAATGTACTTCATCAATATAAGGTTTATGAAGTTCAATATCATCTGGACAATCAACTGCTTTTTGCTTTAATTCTTCTATGCTTCCTATACATTCTTGATGACCACATTCACAATGCCAAATTGGTAATGGTGTTCCCCAATATCTATCTCTTGAAATTCCCCAATCAATAACATTCTCTAAGAATTTTCCAAATCTTCCTGTTTTTATTGTTTCTGGATACCAATTTATTTTATCGTTATTTGCAAGTAAGTTGTCTCTTAACTTAGTCATTGCAACAAACCAACTTTCTTTTGGATAATATAAAAGTGGTGTATCACATCTCCAGCAATGAGGATAAGAGTGCATATGTTTTTCTTTACTAAATAATTTTCCTTTTTCTTTAAGCCATTTGCAAATATCTTCATTACAATCTCTTACAAATCTTCCTTGCCATGGTTCTACTTCTTTAACAAATTTTCCCTCTTTATCAACCAAATTTACAAATGCTATTCCATTTTGTTTAGATACTAAACTATCATCTTCACCATAAGCAGGTGCAATATGAACAATTCCTGTACCATCTTCTAAATTAACATAATCTCCATGAATTACTACAAAAGCTTTTCCTTCTACTTTTGCAAATGGCATTAGTTGTTCATATTTAATTCCTAATAATTCTTCTCCTTTAAATGTTTTTTGAATTTCATATGGTATATCTTTTAATACTTTCTCAGTCAAGTCTTTTGCTAAAATATAAGTTTCAAATTTAGGATCCTCACTTGTTCCAACATTTGCTTTTACTTCTACATAATCATATGATTTATTAACACATAAAGCTAAATTAGATGGAAGTGTCCATGGAGTTGTTGTCCATGCCAAAATATATTTATCTTCATCTACTATTTTAAATTTAGCAATACAAGTTAAGTCTTTAACATCTTTATATCCTTGAGCTACTTCATGAGAAGAAAGAGCTGTACCACATCTTGGACAATATGGCATAACTTTATGTCCTTCGTATAAAAGACCCTTTTTCCACATTTGAGAAATTCCCCACCATACTGATTCAATATATTTGTTTTCATATGTTATATATGGATGTTCCATGTCTACCCAATATCCAACTTTGTTAGTCATATCTTCCCACATATTTACATATGTAAAAACACTTTCTTTACATTCTTTTACAAATTTCTCTACTCCATATTCTTCAATTTGTTGTTTTCCAGATATTCCTAGTTTTTTTTCAATTTCCAATTCTACTGGTAAACCTTGTGTGTCCCATCCAGCTTTTCTGTCTACATGATATCCTTTCATAACTTTATATCTTGGAATAATGTCTTTCATAACTCTTGTCTCGATGTGTCCAACATGTGGTTTTCCATTGGCTGTTGGTGGTCCATCATAAAAAGTGAAATATCTTTTTCCTTCATTCATTGCAAAATTCTTTTTTATAATGTCTTTTTCCTTCCATTTTTTAGCTACTTCCTGTTCCATGCCAACAAATCCATTTTTCAATTCTACTTTTTTATACATAAAACTCCTCCTTCTCCCTGTTTGGGCTATTTGTTTTTTGACACTTATCTTTTAAAAGATTTCTAAAGAATATAAAAAATCTCTTCATCCTATTTTTTTATTAGGACGAAAAGATTTTTCTATTCCGCGGTACCACCTAAGTTAGTAAATATATATTTTTTACAATACAATCCACTCTCTCTTTTCCCTTTAACGCAGGTATACGACTAGCTTACTTTATCTTTTCAACTAGTAACAAACTAAGGTGATAATAAATAATTTTTACTTACCAAATCGCACCAACCTTTGGCTCTCTTTAAGATACTTAATTATTTACCGTGTCCTTGTTATAGTTTTTTCATTTATGTTAAATATTATATCACATTTTTTATGTTTTGCAATACTTTAATTATTTATTTTTTATTATTTTTTATACTTCTTATATTATTACTTATTATTTACTTTTATTAATATTTTTTAGTGAGCTAATATTATATCATTATCCTCTAATCCATTTTTCCAATCTTCTAAATGTACTATTCTAGAGTTTTGTAAATTCATTCTAATTCCATATGCTTGAAGTAACTGCTTGAATTCAGTATGTTCTATGTTATTTACTGCGTTTATTGCATCAAACTTTTCAAATTGAGCATTCATATAATTGTGCATATTTTTAAATTGTTTATCAATGCTTTTTTGCATTGTATCTAAAACATCTAAAATTTCTTTTCTGTCTCTTTTTCTTTCTTCCTCTAAATTTGATACTACTTTTTCTATAGAATCTAGCCTACTGTCTGCCAAATCTAATCTGCTGTCCATTAATTCTAATATTTTTTCATTTTGTATCCAACGTTTTTCATTCTGAGCCCATCGCTTATCGTTTTCCTCCCAGCGTTTATTGTTTTCTTCCCAGCGTTTATCATTTTCTTCCCAGCACTTATTGTTTTCCTCCCAGCGTCTATCATTTTCTTCCCAACGCTTGTTATTTTCGTTTCTAAATTCTCTAAGTTCCTGTAATACAGTCATAATTGTAACATTTTCTTCCATAAATTCACCTCCCTTCGTAGTAATTAATAAGTAAAACTTGTCTTTTTGCTTATGGTTGATATTTAATCATATATTCTAGTTGTTGTCAATATAAAAAAGATAAAAAATTAATTTTTTTATCTTTTTTATTATAGTAATTATGCAGTTAAACTTTCATAATATGCATTATATAATTTATTATAATATCCATTTGGAATATTTATCAGCTCCTTATGACTTCCTTCTTCAATAATCCTTCCATTATCCAATACTATAATTTTGTTTACATTAATAATAGTAGAAAGCCTATGAGCAATAAAGATAGATGTTTTCTCCTTTGATATTTTATCAATTGACTTTTGAATTAGTTCTTCTGTTTGAGTATCAATATTTGCTGTTGCTTCATCTAATATAAATATAGATGGATTATGAGCAAATATTCTTGCAAAAGCTAATAATTGTTTTTGTCCAGCTGAGAATGAACTTCCCCTTTCTTGCGCTATTTCATATATACCATTTGGAAGAGATTCTATGAATTTTTCTGCTGATGATAGTCTTATTGTTTCCATGATTGCCTGTTCTGATAAATTTTCATTTAATTCTATATTTTCTTTAATTGTTTTGGCAAAAATAAATGGATCTTGAAGAATAACTCCTACTTTTTTTCTAAGCAAACGTAAATTAATTTGTTTTATATTTATACCATCTAATAAAATTTCTCCTTTTTGCACTTCATAAAATCTATTAATTAAATTAATAATTGTTGTTTTTCCTGAACCAGTTTTGCCAACCAAAGCTATACTCTGTCCAGGTTCAATTGTAAAACTTACATCTTTTAAAATCCAATTCTCTCCCTCATAAGCAAACCACACATTTTTAAATTCAATTTTTCCTTTTATTTCTTTTAATTTGATTCCATCTTCAAAATCTTCTAGATATTCTTTATGTTCTAAAATGTCATATATTTTATTAACTGAAACTAATGCTTCTTGTATCGTTTCAAAATTTTCTACAATACGATTAATCGGTTCAAATATTTGCTTTATATAAGTAATAAATATATAAATAACACCTACTTCTAAACTAATTCCAAATAAATGATTTATAGTAGCCCATATAATAATTGATACTCCTAAATTTTCAAATATCAACATAAACGCAACTAAAAAGCCCTCTGTAAATGCTGTTGGAACTCTTGATTTCCAAAACTTATTGCATAGCTTTTCACATTCCTTTTCCTTCTCTTTTTGTCTATTAAATATTTTTATTAATTTTACACCATAAATTGATTCTGCTAAAAATATATTTAACTTTGTTTTTACTTTTTTAGAATATTCTTGTACTTGATTACTAATTTTAGTAATCAAAATTGATGTAAAAATAACAAATGGAACAAGTAAAAAACATAAGCATGCTAGTCTATAATCAAGTACTAGCATCATTGTTGCAAATACAATAATCAATACTATATCTTTTACAAATGTTGTAATAACATCTTTAAAAAGAGTTGTAATATCTTCTACATCACTTGTAATTCTAACAAACAACGTTCCAGATGGCGTCTTATCATGAAAAGGAATATTAGTATATTGAATATATTTGTATAATTTATTTCTGATTGAGTAAATAACGTTTTCTCCCATCATGCTTGTTGAAGTAGTTACTATAAAATCTAAAATATTTCCTATTAATACAATAGCAATATAAATAGATCCTATAATTCCTATTGATATAATTCCTTTTTGCCATAATCCACTACTCAAATAGTCATCCATAACAATCTTAATCAAATATGGTTTTATTACTTCTCCAATATTAATAATAATTGATAAAATTGATATGATAATTATTGCCTTTGTTTGTGGTTTTAACATTTTATAAACTCTTTGTAATGTTTTATTTTTCATTTGTTTCTCCTTCACTATAATATTATACCAAAAAAATAGGTTCTGCTTTTGTTGATTGTTGATTGTAAAATCCACTATAAATTCCTTCATTTTGTATCAACTGTTCATGTGTACCTTCTTCAACTATGTTTCCTTTATCCAATACAATAATTTTATCACTATATTTTACATCTGATACCTTGTTTGAAATAATAATACAAGTTTTTTCAGAAGATAATTCTTTAATATTTTCTATCAATTTTTCGGATGTTCTGTTATCTAACGCAGAAAAAGTATCGTCAAAAATTAATATCCTACTTTCTTTTAAGAATGCTCTAGAAATAGATACTCTCTGTTTCTGTCCTCCTGATAAATCTCCTCCTCTTTCTCCTATTACTGTTTCAATTCCTTTTGGCATCTTTTTTATATCTTCATACACAATAGCTTTTTTAGTACTTTCTTTGATTTCTTCATCATCATATTCATCTCTAAATAAACTAATATTTTCCTTCAATGTAGATGAAAATAAGAAATTATCCTGAGTAATATAACATATATTGTTTCTTAGAGTTTCTATAGGTATTTGATTAATATCTTTACCATCAATTTTTATTTTTCCATCTGGTACACTATATAGTCTTTCTAACAAATTCATTAAAGTGGTTTTTCCACTGCCTATTGTACCTATAATTCCTAATGTTTGTCCTTTTTTTATTTCTATATTAATATTTTCTAACGCCTTATCAATCATTCCTGGATAATTAAAACTCAAGTTTTGTATTTTTATATTTCCTTCTAATCTTTCTTTTGGCAAACTTTTTTCATTTAACTTTTCTGGTTCTAATTCATACATTTTTTCTAATCTATGATATGATATCTGTGCTCTTTTAAATCTTGAGATCAATTGTGGAAGCCAAATAACTGGATTTACAAATAAAGCAATATAACCATTAAATGTAACCAATTCTCCTATTGTTATCGTTCCATCTATTACTAACCTAGAACCATATAACAAAGAAATTGCATAACATATTCCAAAACACATATTTAAACACATAGTTAATAAATTAGAATAAATATCAACTGTATTATCACTTTGTCGTACTTTTCTATTTTTTCTAATAAATTCTTTTAATTGTTCTCCTTCACAAGAATAAGCTTTTGTTGTTCTTATACTATCTGTACTTTCTTGAATGTATTCTGACATTTCAGTAAATCTGTCTTGTGCTTTTTTAAAACTAATTTCTACATATTTTTTAATGACAACAACTAAATAACATCCTATAATAATAGGAATCATAATAGCAATTGTTAATTGTAGATTTACTCCTTGTATCATTTGAAATGTTGCAATAACAAATATAAAAATTATTCTTGTCCCATGAGATAAAATTCTACGCATAGTCGTTCTGATTTCGTTTATATCTTTCATAAAATAAGACATAATCTCTCCATTTTTTATATTTTGTATATCTTTTAATTTTAATTTTAAAAATCTCTGAAATAATTTTATCTTTATATCTTTTTCAAATTTTCTAGAAATGCTTGTTTCAAAATATTTCCAAGGTATTCTTACAATTAACAAGACAATACATATTCCTAAAAGGTAATATGTATTGTTTATAATATTTTGTTTATTTGCTTCTATATCATATAGCATATCCACTATATTACCAATAATTTTGGCTGGATATGTTAATAAATATATATTTATTCCGAAGCAATATAACCTGTAATAATATTTCCCATTTGTATTTCTTTAGTATATCTATTATAACTTTTTTCATAACATCCTCTTCCTATGTAACATATATTTGTCTATTTATTTTCGTCTTTATTTGCTAGGTTATATAATGCATCCATATTAAATCCTATACTCTGATTTCTTGTAAATTGATTTTCTTGCATCTTCCTTTGAAGATTCATTAATTCTATTTCATTTTTAAAATCTAATTCATCTTCATCAAATTCAAATTTCATGTTGAATTCCTCCATTTATTATATAATATTTACAAGCCTTTGTGTTTCTTTTGCTATCATTAGTTCTTCATTTGTAGGTATTACATACACCTTAACTTTTGAATCTGGTTTAGAAATCACTTTTTCTTCGCCTCTCATATTGTTTGCATCCGCATCTACGTCTACTCCCATAAAAGTTAATTTCTCGCAAATTCCTTTTCTAATATTAATTTGATTTTCTCCTATTCCTCCTGTAAATACTATATAATCAATTCCATTCATAGCTACTGCATATTTAGCAATATAACTTGCAACTGCATATTTAAAACTTTCCATAGCAATTTTTGCTCTTTCATTGTCCTCATATGATTCTAATTCAATAACTCTAAAATCTGGAGCTAATCCTGATATTCCAGCAACTCCTGATTTTTTATTTAATATATTTTCCATTTCAGCAGCTGATATATTTTCTTTTTTCATAAGATATGTTAAAACAGATGGGTCTAAATCTCCACTTCTTGTTACCATTGGAATTCCACCTAATGGTGTTAGTCCCATACTTGTATCGATTGACTTTCCGCCATCTACTGCACAAATACTAGAACCTTGACCTAAATGACAAGTTACAATTTTTAAATCTTCTATATTTTTATTTTCAATTTCAGCAAGTCTTTGTGAAACATACATATGTGAAGTTCCATGAGCACCATATTTTCTTACTCCATATTTTTTATAATACTCATATGGTATTGGGTAAACATATTTTTCTTTAGGCATAGTTTGATGGAATGTTGTATCAAATACTGCTACCATTGGTTTTCCAGGCATAACTTTCTTACAAGCTTCCAGCCCAAGAATAGCTGCTGGATTGTGTAATGGTGCAAACTCTGAACATTCATCAATTTGTTCTATTACTTTATCATCAATTACTGCTGATTCTTTAAATATTTCTCCTCCGTGAACAACTCTATGTCCAATAGCTTCTACTTCATCCAAACTATCAATTACTTTGTATTCTGGATTAGTAAGTTGAGCTAATGTAAACTCAATAGCTTCTTTATGATCATATGCTGGCTTTTTAATCTCTACTTTCTTTCCTTGTGCTTTGTGTGTAATAAAAGCTTCTTTTTCTCCAATTCTTTCATATTTTCCAGAAGCTAGGACCTCCTCTGTTTCCATATCAATTAATTGATACTTTAGTGATGAACTACCACAATTTAATACTAAAATCTTCATTTTTTACTCTTCCTTTCTTTGAGACACTTGAGGGACAGGTCTTAAATGTCTCATTTAATAAATATAAATATACTTTACATAGTTTCTACATTGGCAATGAGACATTTAAGACCTGTCCCTCAAGTGTCTCATTGTTTCTCTTGCTATCATTAATTCTTCATTTGTAGGTATTGTATAAACTTTTATTTTTGAATCTTTAGATGATATTTCTGCTTCTTCTCCTCTTGTTTTATTCTTTTCTTCATCAATTTTCACTCCAAAAAATTCCAATTTTTCGCAGATTGCCTTTCTTGATAATGGTCCTTTTTCACCTACACCTGCTGTAAATGTTATTACATCTACTCCATTCATAGCTACCATACATTTTGCTATATAACTTGCAACTGTATCATGAAATATATCTAAAGCTAGTTTTGCATGATGTCCTCCTGATTCAGCATCTACTTCTATATCTCTAAAATCTACTGATACCATTGATACACCATATGCTCCTGATTCTTTGTTTAAAATTTCTTCTGCTTCTTTATATGATAATCCCTCTTTTTGCATTATATAAGTTACAACAGATGGATCTAAATCTCCGCTTCTTGTTCCCATAACTATTCCGCCAAGAGGTGTAAGTCCCATACTTGTTTCAACTGACTTACCATCTTGAATTGCACATACACTTGCACCTTGGCCTAAATGACAATTTATTATTTTTAATTCTTTTATGTCCTTTTGCATTAACTCTGCAACTCTTTGAGATACATATTGATGAGAAGTTCCATGAAATCCATATTTTCTTACTTTATATTTTTCATAATATTCATATGGTATTGGAAATATATACCTTTCCTTTGGCAAAGTTTGGTGGAATGCTGTATCAAATACTGCTACCATCTTCACATTTGGTACTACCTTTCTACAAGCTTCCATTCCAAGGATAGCTGCTGGATTATGTAATGGTGCTAATTCACTGCATCTTTTTATTTCTTCAATTACATTATCATCAATTATAACTGCATCTGAAAATTTTTCTCCACCATGTACTACTCTGTGTCCAATTCCTGCTAATTCATTTAAATCTTTTATTACTCCATAATGATCATTTGTAAGCCTGCTTAATACAAACTTAATTGCTTGTTCATGGTTTTGGGCTTGATGTTCAAATTTATGTTTTATTCCTTTTACTTTATGTGTTAAAAAAGAATTTGGTTGACCTATTCTCTCAAAATAACCTTTTACTAGCATTTCCTCTGTTTCCATATCTATCACTTGATATTTTAAAGAAGAACTACCAGAATTTAGAACTAAAACTTTCATACTCTCTCCTTAATGATCAAAATCTATATTTTAAAATAGATTGACCTTTTTTATTTTTATTAGTTTCATATCTATTATGAATCAACTATTTTTCTTGTGCTTGTACTGCTGTTATTGCAATAACTCCTGCTATATCATTGCTAGTACATCCTCTTGATAAGTCATTTACTGGTCTTGCTATTCCTTGGCAAAGTGGTCCATAAGCTTCTGCTTTTCCTAATCTTTGTACTAATTTATATCCAATATTTCCTGCATTCAAATCTGGGAATATTAATACATTGCCATTTCCCTCAATAGGACTTCCTGGTGCTTTAAAGTTAGCTACTTCTGGTATAATAGCACTATCTAATTGAAGTTCTCCATCTACTAATAAATTTTTGTCTTTTTCCCTAACTTTTTCAGTTGCTCTTATTACCTTTTCTGTAGATTCTGATTTAGCACTACCATAAGTAGAATACGAAAGCATTGCAACTTTTGGTTCTTTTCCTACTAATTGTCTAAAACTTTTACTTGATGATATTGCAATCTCAGACAATGCTTCATCATCTGGGTTTTCATTTAATCCACAATCTCCAAATATAAAAGTTCCATTTTCGCCATACTCACAATCTGGTACAGTCATAAGAAAAAATGCTGAAACTAACTTTGTATCTGGAGCTGTTTTTAATATTTGTAATGCTGGTCTTAATGTATCTGCTGTCGAGTGAATTGCTCCTGATACCAAACCATCCGCTTCACTTTTTTCATCTTTAAGCATTAACATTCCAAAATATACAGGATCTTTTACTAACCCCTTTGCTTTTTCTAATGACATTCCTTTTTGCTTTCTTAATTCAAATAATAAATTTACATATTCTTCATATTTTTCAGAGTTTGTTGGTTCTATTATTTGTGCTCCTGATATATCAATTTTATTTTCAAGTGCTTTTTCTTCAATTTCTTCTTTATTTCCTACTAAAATAATTTTTGCATATCCTTCTTTTAATACCTGCTCTGTTGCTTTTAATGTTCTAATGTCTTGTGCTTCTGGAAGTATTATAGTTTTTATATCTTGTTTTGCTCTTTGTTTTATTTCTTCTATAAATGACATTTTTTCCTCCTTATTCTATTTTACATACATTATATAAGTAAAATATAAAAATCACAAGTATTTTTTTAAATCTTGTGCTTTAAATTATTGTTTTAAATATCCAATCTGTTTATCTACATTAAACTCTTTATCTCTTCATCCTGTTGTAATTCATGAGAAATAAAATGATATGCTTGTTTATTTTGTTTTACTGCAATTATTGCAAGTTCCTTATCATTTCTTAATCTTTCACTTGCATATTTTATTATTATACCTTTATTTTCTACTGCTAATTTTACTATTTCTCTATCATCTCTTATTTCTTTGCTTGCAAAATATAAAGCTTGTCCATAACTTTTACAAGCTTGTTTAATAACATCTTTATCTTCTCTCAACGTCTCAGAAGCATAGCATACTGTCCAAGGAGCTCCTTCTACTCCTTTCATAATAACTTCTTTATCATTTTTTAAATTAAGACTAGCAAATTCCAAAGCCTCTGCATCTTGTCCTAAAGCTGTCATTACAACTTCTTTATCATCTTGCAATTCCGGAGATACTAGATCTAAAAATTTTCCATTTTCACTTACTGCCTTTAATACAAAATCCTTATTATTTTTATTCTCTATGACTTCTTTTTCATTCATTATCTCATCTTCCTTATTTTAATTTCGCAATTAAAGCTTTAATTTTTATTCCTTGCTCTGAAAACATCTTCTCATGCTCAGTTTCAATATTTTTTTCAAAAATTGGTTCACTGTGTAAATCATATGTCTTTTTTAATATTTCAAATCCACTTTCTTTAAAATATATTAAGCTTGATTCAAATAAGCTGTCATCATCTGTTTTAAAATATATTTCAGATTCAGGTTTCAAAAATTCTTTATATTTTTCTAACTGTCTACTATGTGTTAGCCTTTTCTTTCTATGTTTTCCTTTTGGCCAAGGATTGCAGAAGTTAATATATATTCTTTCAACTTTATCTGCTTTTTCTAGTATTAAATTTATTCTTTCTATGTCAAATCTAGTAAGTAAAATGTTTTCAGGCTCTTTATTCGTTTCTTTATATACTTCTTCAACATTTCTTTTGGCTAATCCTAACATTGCATCTACTAAATCAATAGCTAAATAATTTATATTTTGATTTTCTATTGCTAAGTTAGATATAAACTGTCCTTTGCCACATCCCAGTTCTATCATAAATGGATTTTCTGGATTTTTAAAATGTTCTTTCCATTTTCCTTTCCATTCTTCTGGATTATCTTCGTAAAAATTGCTTGCTTCTAATTCTGGTCTTGCCCATTTTTTATATCTAATTCTCATTTTTGCCTCCTTTTTGCTCTATATAATGCTTCTTTTGTTTTTAGCTATTTTATCAGATTTCTACTTTTGATTCAAGTGATATTTTATTTTTTAAGTTTAGATTTTTTTTGCAAGAGGGGATATATCCATAATTTAAATAATAAATAGCTTGATTGAAGAGAAAAATAGAAAATATTATATAAAAAAATGAGGGATGTTCACGGGAAAATGTATATATGTATATACATTTTAGCCTGAGTGAAAGCGGCACATTTTTTTATATTAGATTTTCTTTTTGAACGTAATGAATAATATTTATTATTTAAATTATGGATATATCCCCTCTTACCAAAAAAAGCCGAAACTTAAAATATTTTATTTGAGTTTTACTTTTTATTTAAAATATTATATAATCGCTTTATAAAACAGAAAGGAAATCATATGGAACTAACATATTTAGTAAAAAAAGATAACATATATAAAAATATAAATGAAATATTATCCTTAGAATTCAAGCTTTCAGCTCGTTTGGCTTCAAAATTAATTAGAAATAAAAAGATTTATAAAAACAATTTTATAGTTGATACTCGTGATCCAATAGCTTTTGGAGATACTATAATTATTAATTTAGATTTATTTGAAGATAATTCAAATATTATTCCATTAAAAATGAATTTAGACATTCTATATGAAGACGAATGGTTTTTAGTAGTTAATAAACCTGCTGGAATAGCTATTCATCCTTCTGTAACTCATTATAACAATTCATTATCTAATGGTATTAAATATTATTTTGATTTAATTAATTTACACAAAAAAATAAGGCCTGTGAATAGACTTGATTTTGATACTTCTGGTTTAGTCATTTTTGCAAAATGTGAATATATTCAAGAAATGTTTAGCAGGCAAATGGCAAATGGGGATTTTAAAAAATACTATTTATGTATTGTTGATGGTACCTTAAGTAAAAAATCTGGCATTATTGATTTACCTATTGCAAGAAAAAAAGATAGTATCATTGAAAGATGTATTAGTGTTGATGGTCAAACCTCTATTACTAATTACAGAGTCTTAAAAGAATCTCACAATATTTCTTTAATACAATGTAAATTAGAAACTGGTAGAACTCATCAAATTAGAGTTCATATGCAAGCATTAGGTCATCCTATTATTGGTGATACATTATATGGTAATAAATCTTCTTTAATTAACAGACAAGCTTTGCATAGCTATAAAATAGAATGTATTCATCCAGTCACTTATAAAAAAATTGAATTTCTTTCCGAATTACCAAAAGATATGCAAATATTATAAAAATATTTTGCATATCTTTTTCATATTAAATAACTGCCTTTATTATTTAAATCATTTTTTCCAAGCAAGATATTATTTCTTCCTTTTCTCTCACACCAACAAAGCTATTTTTCACCTCTCCATTTTGTAATATAATAATTGTTGGGATACTCATAACTTCATACTCCATTGCTAATTCTTGATTTTCATCCACATTTATCTTTCCTACTTTGATTTTATCTCCTACTTCTTCTGCTATTTCGTCTATTATTGGTGACATCATCTTGCAAGGTCCACACCAGTCAGCATAAAAATCTATTAATACTAACTTGTCCGATTTTAAGACTTCTGTTTCATAATTTTCCTTTGTTATCTTTAATACACTCATTTTATATACCTCCCATTTTTAAATATTTACTTGTTTGTATTCCAGCTATTGCTCCTTCATACACTGCTTTGCTAATTTGTAATAATCCACCTGTACAGTCACCACAAGCATATAGCCCTTTTATGTTTGTTTCCATTTTTTCATTTACTACAATTTTATCTTTACTAGTAATTGCTCCTAATTTTTTAGCAAATTCTGTACTTCCAGCTACTCCTTGAGCAATAAAGATTCCATTAACATTTATTCTTGTCCCATCTTCAAATTCTATTTGTTCTACTTTTTTCTCTCCAGAAATTTCTTTTATTACTCTAGTATCTATTTTTACATTGTCAGCTCTAAATTCTGGTTTCTTTTTACCATTTGTTAAAATTGTAATATCGTTAGCAATATTAATTAAATCATTAGTTTCAGATATCGCATAATCTCCATTTCCTAAAACTGCTACGCTTTTATTTCGATAAAAAAAACCATCACATATAGCACAATAACTTATTCCTTTTCCCTCTAATTTTTCAATCCCTGGTATTTTGGGTTTGTTCTTTTTATTTCCTGTTGCTAATATAACTGCTTTTGCTATATATTCTAAATTCGATGTTTTTATCATAAATCCTTCTGGAACAAGTTCTATTTTTAATACTTCTTCTTTTTTAACTTCTATTTTTAATTTTTTTGCCTGTTCTATTCCTTCTTGATATAATTCTTTTCCACTTATTCCTTTTTTAAACCCATAATAGTTTTCTATTATATCTGCTTTTTCTAAACTTGATTCATCTTTATATAATACTAATGTTTTTAAATTTGCTCTTTTTGTATATAAACTTGCTGTTATTCCTGCAGGTCCTGCTCCTATTATAGCAACGTCATATGTCACTTCAATAATTCCTCCTTATATTTCTTTTTTTATTAGTAAATTAATTTATATTTTTATTATTTCTTTATATGTTTTATCTATACCTGTTTTTGTATTATTTCATATCTTTTATTAATCAATATATTCATTATCATATAACTTTCTTTTAATCTTTGCAACTATTATATTAGTAATAATGATATCTATTATTATTTCCTCCATAAATTCCAGTTGTTGATATTGTAATAAATTTAATTGAATAAATATCACAATAAACCAAACTATCATTTTCAAAAGAACGAAGTAATATATAGCTCGCTCCGACATCTTGCAATATACCAATTCTATCAACCAGATTATTAGTTCCTATTAAAAATTCTACTCTCATTAATTTTCCAATTTGCTCTCTCAAAAATCCAGGTGTATAAATTGGATTTGTCAAAATTTCTGGGGAATTTTGATCTATTACGTTTTGCCTTGTTTCTCTTTGGTTAACTCCATCTCTATTTTCTGCCATAAACTTCTCCTTTCTTTATCTATGTATCTTTATATTTTGCAGTAGGCCTATAAAAACAATGATTTCCAAATCTTGTATGAAAAGTTCCTGAACCATTACTTGGAAAAACACTACTACAATTCGGCTTAAATGGATTTAAATACCATAAGCATTCACCTATTTCATTTAACCTATTTCCTGCTAATGCCCAATCAGCTATATAATAGTGAATATCTGTAGGATTCATATTATAAATATTTTGTGAATTATATTGATTTAATAATGTTTCTGTTGCACAGTCAAATTGCCCTTTTTGATAAATAATATTTCTTATATTTCCTCCTTGTGATATTCTCGCATATTCTCCTTCTGTCGTATTAACTCTATTCAATACCACTGTTGCAACTGCTTTCATTCCATTATCTCCTTCTCCTCCTGCTTCACATTGTACAATTCTTGCTAATAGTTCTCTATCTGAATATGCCATTAATAATCCCTCCTGCTATTTAGATTATATGCTATATTTTTATAAATAGTTACTAGCAATCAAAAAATAGATAGGAATTTTTACATTACTTTTCCTATCTATTTTAAATTAATTATATTTTAATTACTTTCTCCCAGCTCAAATCTTCTTTTCCAAAATGTCCATAATTTGTTGTTTTTCTATAAATCGGTTTTTTCAAGTCTAAATATTCAATTATCCCTCTTGGCGTTAAATCAAATTTAGATTTTATTTTGTCTACAATTTCTTCTTCTGGTATTGTATTAGTTCCAAATGTATCTATATATATTGAAACAGGTTTTGCAACACCTATACTATATGCAAATTGAATTTCGCATTTTTTAGCATATCCATTTGCAACTATATTTTTAGCTAAAAATCTTGCCATATATGCTGCTGATCTATCTACTTTAGTAGCATCCTTTCCAGAAAAAGCTCCTCCGCCATGTCTTGCATAGCCTCCATATGTGTCTACAATGATTTTTCTTCCTGTTAATCCACTATCTCCTAATGGTCCTCCTATTACAAATCTTCCTGTCGGATTTATATAATATTTTGTTTTCTCATCTAATAATTCTTTTGGTACTATTTCTTTTATAACTTTATCTTTTATATCTTTTTTTAGTACATCTAAATCGACATCTGAATCATGTTGAGTAGAAATTACTATAGTATCTACTCTAACTGGTTTACCATCATTATATTCTATAGTAACTTGAACTTTACCATCAGGTCTTAAATAAGAAATTATTTTTTGTTTTCTTACTTCTGATAATCTTTTAGCTAATCTATGTGCTAATGAAATTGGTAGTGGCATTAATTCTTTAGTTTCATCACAGGCAAATCCAAACATAAGACCCTGGTCTCCAGCTCCTTCTGATTCAATGCCTTCTCCTTTTTTAGTTTCTAATGATTTATCAACTCCTAAAGCTATATCAGGAGATTGTTTTGATAAGCTTATAATAATTTTACATGTTCTATAATCAATATCAATTTCACTATTATCATATCCTACTTCTTTTATTGCTTGTCTTACAACTTTTTCAATATCAACTTCTGCCTTTGAAGTTATTTCTCCTGTTATAAATATTTCTCCTTTTCCTGCTACCGTTTCACAAGCTACTCTTGAGTTTTCATCCTTTTCTAAAAAACTGTCTAAAATACTATCTGATATATAATCACATAATTTATCTGGATGTCCCTCTGTTACACTTTCTGATGTGAATAGTCTTTTCATTTTGATTTATTCCTTTCTATTTTTAATTCTTAAAGTATTTTTCCTCCGTCCCAGAACAATGTCTCCTACATAAAATACTGCAGATTGTCCCGGCGTAATTGCCCTTTGAGGCTCTAAGAAGTTAACTATTATATTGTTTCCTTCTTGTAATATTTTTGCTTTTGCTTGTTTCGATGAATATCTCGTCTTTACTTCTACTTCCATTTCTTCCTTTATTTCATCTACTAAAAGCAAATTAATATCTGTTACAGTAATTTCTTTTTTGTATAATTCTTTTTCTTCTCCAACAATTACTTCATTTTTGTTTTTGTTAAATCCTAATACAAATAGTGGAACCTTATATGATATTCCTAAACCTTTTCGTTGTCCTATTGTATAATTATATAATCCTGTATGTTTTCCTAAAACCTCTCCTTTGATATTTACAATATTCCCCTTTTTTGGTTTTATATCTGAATTATTTTCTAAGAATTTTTTATAGTTTCCATCTGGTACAAAACATATGTCTTCACTATCTGGTTTATTTGCTACTTTTAGATTGTTTTCTCTTGCGATTTCTCTTATTTTCTCTTTGCTTTCAAAGTCAGATAGTGGAAATACTATATGTTCTATTAGTTCTTTTGGCATATTCCATAAAACATAGCTTTGATCTTTTTTACCTGCTTTTGATTTTTTTAATACCCATCTTTGATATTCTTTACTGTATTCTGTTTTAGCATAATGCCCTGTTGCAATATAATTACATCCTAATTCTTTTGCCTTTTCCCACATAATTCCAAATTTCATATATTTATTACATTCTATACAAGGATTTGGAGTTTTGCAATTTGCATAACAGTTTATAAAATCATTTATAACATAATTTTTAAATTCTTCTTTACAATTATATGTAAAGTGTGGTACTCCTATTTGATTACATACATTTTTTGCATCTATATATGTATTTATATTACAACAGCTACTTCCAACAAATAATTCTAATGTAGTTCCTATTACTTCATAACCTTTTTCTTTTAAAAGTAAAGCAGATACACTGCTATCTACTCCACCGCTCATGCCTAATAATACTTTTTTATTTTCCATTTTTATTTCCTTTTCTTTTTATTTTAATGGCATTCATCTATTGAACCTTTGCCTAGATTTTGATTTTTATTTAACATATCTTCTACTGTATGCCATGCAAGAAGTGCACATTTTACTCTAGCTGGCATGTTTGATACATTTCTAAAAGCAATGGCATCTTCTATTTTTTTTAATTCTTCTTCACTAGTTGTCTCTCTTTTTATCATTTCAATAAATATCTTTATTATTTCTTTTGCTTCTTTTATTGTTTTTCCTTTTAATGTGTCTATCATAATAGATGTAGAAGCTTGAGAAATTGCACATCCATGTCCAGAAAAAGCCATATCTTCAATTACATCTCCATTTACTTTTAATTCTAATGTAATTTCGTCTCCACAATTTGGATTGTGCCCTATTTCACAATAATCTGCATTTTCTAATTTCTTTTTGTTATATGAATTCATACTGTGTTCCATTATTAATTCATTATAAACTTCTGTTAAGTCATCCATTTAATTTTTACCTTTCTTTATAAATCAATTGTTTATATATTTTTTAAACATATTATAAGCTTTATTCAAAGCTATTACAAGCTTGTCTACATCTTCTTTTGTGTTGTATATATAAAAACTTGCTCTACATGTTGAATCTATTCCCATACTTCTTAAAAGTGGTTGTGCACAATGATTTCCAGAACGAACACATACATTTTCCGAGTCTAAAATACTTGCTACATCATGAGGATGTACACCTTTTATATTAAATGATATAACACTTGAATGTTTTTCTTCATTTGGCGTTAAATATAATGTTAAATATTCTAATTTTGACAATTCTTGCCTTGCATAAGAAGTTACTTCTTTCTCTATTTCTTGTATTTTATTGTAGCCTATATTTTTTATATAATCAATTGCTGCACCTAAGCCAATTACTCCCTCTACATTTTGCGTTCCTGCTTCAAATTTATTTGGAAGCGGTGCAAATGTAGTCTCTTGTTCATAAACATATTCAATCATATCTCCACCCATTAAAAAAGGATTCATCTTGTTTAATATTTCTCTCTTTCCATATAAGATGCCTATTCCAAGTGGCGCTAGCATTTTATGTCCTGAAAACACAAAAAAATCTGCATCCAATTTTTGTACATCTATTTCCATGTGTGGAATACTTTGAGAACCGTCAACAACAACAATTGCTCCTTTTTTATGTGCATATTTTATTATTTTTTCTATATTATTTATCGTTCCTAAAACATTTGATACATGTGTTATTCCTACTATTTTTGTTTTATCTGTTATTTTAGTTTCTATCTCTTCATCCGATATCTCAAAATTATCATTAATGTACATATAATTTAATTTACTTTCAGTTTTTTTGGCAACCATTTGCCAGGGAACTAAGTTAGAATGATGTTCCATTATAGATAGTACTATTTCATCATCTTTTTTTAGATTATCTAATCCATATGAATATGCAATTAGATTTAAGCTCTCACTTGCATTTTTAGAAAAAATAATTTCTTCTCTATGTTTTGCATTTATAAATTTCGCAATTTTATCTCTGGTATTCTCATATATTTCAGTGGCTTCAATACTTAATCCATATGCTCCTCTATGAGGATTAGCGTTTTCATTTTTATAAAATTTTTCAATTGCTTCTAACACACTTGTTGGTTTTTGTGTTGTAGCTCCACTGTCTAAATAAGCAATATCTTTATTTTCAAATATTGGAAAGTCTTTTTTAAAATTATTAACACTCATTGCTAATCTAACCTTTCATCAATTTCTTTTATTATATTTTGTTTTACTTCTTCATCTAAAATTCTTTCAATCGTTTTATTAAAATTTGCTCTTACTATTAATTTAACTGCTTCTTTGTAACTTAATCCTCTTGTCATTATATAAAATAATTGTTCTTTATCTACTTTTCCAGAAGCGGTTGAATGATTCCCTTCAACATCATCTTCTGTACATAAAAGCATTGGAAGTGCAAGTGATTTAGCTTTTTCAGAAAGTAACATACAAAATTCATTTTCATTTCCTTTTGCTTGTTTACATCCTTTTTTGAAATCAATTGTCCCTTTAAAATTTTTCTTTGCATTTTCTTTTAAAGCTCCTTGAACATCAATATCTACAAAAGATTTTTGTCCCCTTAATTCTGCAATATAATTAATATCTTTTATTTGATTTTCCGAACCTAAATATATTGTTTTTAAATCATTTTTTGCACTTTTTCCTATAATATTAGAATAATAATTTTGAATACTATTTTTTCCACCTATATCAATTATAGTATAATTTAAATCTGAATTATCTTCTAATATATTTTCCATAGCTTCAAAATGTTCTGAATTACTATTTAGCAAATTAATAACTGTTATATTTAGTTTTGCATTTTCCTTAGCAAATACTTTAATTACTCCATTATGAAAACATTCTTTATTTGTTGATGACTTATATTCAATAATAATATTTGCATTACCTGTAGCACAAATATCTATTTGATTAACTAATTGTAAGTTATCATCATCAAAATCATAAGTTACTTTAATATTATCATTTTCTTTAACATTTATTGCTATTTGACTATTAGCTTTATAAAAAACATTTTCTTCTAGTTCTTCTGACAAGCCATAATTTAAATGTTGTTTATTAATATCTTTATTAAACGATTCTGTACCTGTTACCATCACATTTTGAAACATCTCTAGCTTTTCTGGAATAACAACATTTTCTAATTTTATATTATTAATCAAAAAATTTCTAGAAGTTCTAACTGGTGTTTCATTCAATTTTAATTTTTCCATGTATTCTCCTTTTCTGAGACAACAGGGACAGGTCTTGTTTGTCTCATATTTTTGTCATATTTTGTTGTTTTTTGTTCTTTTTATATATTTTCATTGTTTGACTTTTTTCGACAGTTTTATGAGACAAACAAGACCTGTCCCTGTTGTCTCATCCGATTGCTCCTTCTAATTCCAAGTTTATTAAATTGTTCATTTCTACCGCATATTCAACTGGTAATTCCTTTGATATTGGTGATGCAAATCCTCTTACTATCATTGCTTTTGCATCTTCTTCTGATAAACCTCTTGTCATTAAGTAAAATATTTCTTTATCACTTATTTTTCCAATTTTAGCTTCATGTGAAAATTCAACTTCGTCTGTTCTAATGTCATTTACTGGTATTGTATCTGATCTTGATATATCATCTAGCATTAAAGATTCACAAGATACACTACATTTTGAATTTTGAGCTTGTGGGTTTATTCTTACTAGAGAACGATACGTACATGCTCCTCCATCTTTTGATATTGATTTTGAGTTTATAACAGATGATGTGTTTTTTGCATTATGAATTACTTTAAATCCTGTGTCTAGATTTTGTCCTCCTCCTGCAAATGTAATCCCTGTGTATTCTGTCTTTGCTCCTTCTCCATTTAAAATACTCATTGGATATAACATTGATACCTTTGATCCAAATGACCCTGTTACCCAATCTACTTGAGCATTTTTTCCTACTAATGCTTTTTTTGTGTTTAAATTCATCATGTTTTTTGACCAATTTTCTATTGTTGAATATCTTAGATATGCATCGTCTTTTACATATAATTCAACACATCCTGCATGTAAATTTACTTTATTATATTTAGGTGCTGAACAGCCCTCTATAAAATGCAATTTTGCACCTTTTTCTACTATAATTAATGTATGTTCAAATTGACCTGATTCTGGTGAATTTAATCTGAAATAAGACTGTAATGGAATATCTAACTTTACATTTTCTGGTACATATACAAATGAACCTCCTGACCATACAGCTGCATGTAATGCAACAAATTTATGGTCATTTATCGGAACACATTTCATAAAATGTTCCTTTACTATTTCAGGATATTCTCTTACAGCTGTTTCCATATCTGTATAAATAACTCCTTGTTTAATTAATTCTTCTTTTATACTATGATATACTACTTCTGAATCATATTGGGCACCAATACCTGCTAGTGATTTTTTCTCTGCCTCTGGAATTCCTAGTTGATCAAAAGTATTTTTTATATCTTCTGGTACTTCATCCCAGCTTGAATTTAATTTTGATTTTGGTTTTACATATGTTGCAATTTCTTCCATATTTAATTCTGATAAATCTGGTCCCCATGTTGGAAGTTGCAATTTTTTATATGTTTCTAATGCTTTTAATCTAATTTCTAACATCCATTCTGGTTCGTTTTTTTGTTTTGAAATTTCTTTTACTATTTCTTCATTTATCCCTTTTTCCATTTTAAAATCATAATTATCTTCATTTTTGATATCATAGATATTTCTATTTATATCTTCTACTTTAGTTTTCATTTTTATATTTACCATATCCTTCTTTTTCTATTTCTTCAGCAAGTTCTGATGAACCTGTTTTTACAATTTTTCCATCTACTAAAATATGAACATAGTCGACTTTTAAATTTTGTAAAATACGTGTATTGTGAGTTATTATTAAAACTGCATTTTCCTCATTTTTATATAAGTTAATTCCTTTTGATACTATTCTTATTGCATCTACATCAAGCCCAGAATCTGTTTCATCTAATATTGCTAATTTTGGATTTAATACTAACAATTGTAAAATTTCATTTTTCTTTTTTTCCCCTCCAGAAAAACCTACATTTAAATCTCTATTTATTAGATTAGGATTCATATTTAATTCTTCAATATATTTTTTCACTTCTTCTTTTAATTGAAATACTTTTACTGGCTTATCTTCAATTTTATTCTTTGCGTATTTCAGAAAATTCATGGTTGAAATTCCTGGTATTTCTTCAGGTGATTGAAATGACATAAAAATACCTTTTTTAGCAATTTTATCTGTTGATAAATCGTTTATGTTTTCTCCTTCAAATTCAATTTCTCCGCTTACCTTTTTATATTCCGGACTATTAAAAATAACACTTGCTGTTGTGGATTTTCCAGCTCCATTTGGTCCCATTATTACATGGACTTCTCCTTTGTTTATGGTTAAATTTAATCCTTTTAATATTTCTTTTGTTTCAGCATTTGCATATAAATTTTTTATTTGTAACAATTCTTTACTCATCTATATTTTCCTCTCTTTTTAAATTCAAAATTTTTCTATTACAACATCTACATTTTTCTTCATTGATGTCATAATTGCAATTTAAATTGTATACACCTAATATCTTGTATACATATTTCGTTAGCATATTTAAAGTATTGTCATTCATGACAGCTTTTAATCTAATTGCTTCTTCTTTTGCTTCTTCTTTTGGAATTTCTAGTATTTCTGTTAAAAACACATAAACAATATCATAAGCTTCAAGAACTTTTTTGGCTAATGCCTCTCCTTTGTTTGTTAACCTGATTTCTCCATATGCTTCATATTCAAGCATTTCATTTGCTTTTAAATTTTTAATTGCTTTATTTACGCTTGGCTTTGTGCAATTCATTCTGTTTGCAATTGTTGTAACTTTTATGTCTTGTCCTTGTTTCTTTAGGACATATATTGTTTTTAAATATTCTTCTAATGAACTTGATATCATGTACCTTCTCCTTTTGTTAGTTTCGGCTAACATTATACTTCCATTTATTGAATTTGTCAAGTATCCTTGTAAAATCGTTTCTATGATTTTTCTTTAAATATTTGACAAATAAAAAAGTAAAAGTAGCATATGAAAGTACTACTTCTACTATTATTCATGTACCTATTTAATTATATCTTTTATAACTTCTCCTGCCATAATTAATCCTGCAACAGATGGCACAAAAGATATACTACCCGGAACTTGATTTCTCGCAGTGCATTTTCTTGCAGTTCCAGGAGGACATATACAATTTGTTTTGCAACTACACTCTGCTGATTCATCTGGTTTTATCGGTTCTTCCTTTGAGTATACTACTTTTAAACTTTTAATATTTCTTGCTCTTAATTCTTTTCTCATGACTTTTGCCAAAGGACATACACTAGTTTTATAAATATCTGTTACTTCAAATCTTGTTGGATCTAATTTATTACCTGTTCCCATACTTGATATTATAGGAATATTTAACTTGTTTGCCCTTACTACTAATTCTATTTTCGCTGTAACAGTATCTACTGCATCCACTATATAAGAAACATCTTTATCTAACAACTCTTTACTTTCCGGCATAAAAAATTCCTGATAAATTTCAACATTAGCATTTGGATTAATTTCTAAAATTCTTTCTTTTGCTACTTCTACTTTATATTTACCTATTGTCTTTCTGGTTGCTATTATTTGTCTATTTAAATTAGTTAAGCAAATTTTATCATCATCTATTAATATAAAATTACCTATTCCAGCTCTTGCTAATCCCTCTACTACAAAAGAGCCTACTCCTCCTATTCCAAATACAGCAACTTTTGCATCTTTTAATTTTTCTATTCCTTCTTTTCCTATTAATAATTCTGTTCTTGAAAATTGATTCAACATTTTATTTTCCCTTTCTTTTTTTTATTTTTGCAATAAAAAATCCCTCATATAGCTCATTTGGTTTAACACATAAGCATCCCTTTATTTTGCTTGGAAGTAATGGTAATTGCTCCATTCCTTCAATTTTTATTGGTACAATTTCTAGATTATTATTTAAAACTTGATTTACTATATCTTCATTTTCTTCTTGTAAAATAGAACAAGTAGAATATACCATTTCTTTTCCAGGTTTTAAAACATCAATCGCTTTTTTTAATAATTTTATTTGTGCTTTTTTTGATTTATCAATTAATTGCTTAGTAAACGTTTTTTCTAGACCTGGATTTTTGCTACTTAATGTTCCACTTCCACTACAAGGAGCATCTAACAATATTTGATCAAATGAAAAAAATGAATCTATATTTCGTGCATCAACTACCATAACATAAACACATGATGCACCTTGTTTTTCTATATTATACTTTAAACGTTCTGCTCTAATTGCATTCATTTCACAAGCTGTTATCCTTGCTTCATTATTAACCAAAGCTGCTATTTGAGTGGTTTTCCCTCCTGGTGCTGCAGCCATATCCAAAATATCGTTTTCTTTCTCTGGCTTCAACATAATTGGTGGTAACATAGAAGATAGACTTTGAAGATAAATTTTTCCATCTTTATAAATATCTAATTTTTGTATTTCTTTTTCTCTTACATTTTTTATAACAAAAGCTTCTTTACTCCATGGCACTTTTTCATATTCAATATCTGCATTTTGCAGTTCATTCTCTATTTCTTCTGTATGACTTTTTAATGTATTTACACGTAAAGTTACTTTTCTTTCTTGACTATATCCATCTATAATTTCTTCTGTTAACTGATTTCCATATTGTCTTTCTAGCATTTCTTTTAAAAATACAGGTACTTTATCCTCCATATTTTGCTCCTTTTATCTTTTTGTTTATTATACTACTTTTTCTTTATATAACACAAATATTTTTTGAAATAAAGTTTTTTAATTGAATTTTTTTAAATTTTTCTATATAATATCTTTATTATTATAAATTTAGGAGAATTAATATGGAACATTGGAGTGTTGAAGATTACAAAAATTTTACGAACAATCGTAACAGAAAAAGTAAATATAGAGCAAATAAAGTATCTGTTGATGGTCATACTTTTGATAGTCAAAAAGAAGCAGATTATTATTGTGAATTAAAAATAAAATTACAAGCAAAAGAAATTAATGGCTTTTGTTTACAACCAACTTTTATATTAGCACCTGGTCTAAAATATAAAGCTGACTTTATTGTTTTTCACATAGATAATTCAACTGAAGTTGTTGATGTAAAAGGATTTAAAACAAAAGAATATATTGCTAAGAAAAAAGTATTTGAAGATAAATTTAATTTAAAAATTACTGAAATTTAAATTATTTAATATTTTATATAAGTTAAACTCTTTATTTTACACTATCTATTTCGACAGATTTTGACAAAGAAATGAGACATTTTAGACCTGTCCCAAATGTCTCATTTCTTCATTTCTTTTTATTTTTTTAGTTGTTGTTTTTATTAATTCTTTGTCTGTTAAGATCATATTTTTTATATATTTATATGGTGGAAATGTTTTGTTTATTTCTTTTATTTTCTCCCATATTATTTTTTCTAATTCTTCTTTTTCTATGTTAGGATATTTTGTTTCTATTATATTTGTATCATATACTACTTTAACTGTAAGTTTTACATCGTTTTTGTCTTTGTTGTCTGGCATTCCAAATACCATACATTCTTTTACTTCTTCTAATCTATTGATTAATACTTCTAGTTCTTCTGGAAATACTTTTTTTCCATTTTTTAATACTATCATGTCTTTTTTTCTTCCTGTTATAAATATATATCCTTGTTTATCTATATATCCTAAATCTCCTGTATAAAACCATCCATTTTTCAATACTTCTTTTGTTGCTTCTGGATTTTCATAATACCCCAACATTACATTAGGTCCTTTTACTTTTAATTCTCCAATTCCATTTTCGTCTTTATTTTCAAATTCTATATCTACATTGTCCATTGGAACTCCTATAGAACCATATTTTACTTTTTTATAGTTCTCTGCTGCTATAACAGGAGATGTTTCTGTTAAACCATATCCTTGTACTAAATCTATTCCTAATTCATTAAATCTCTTTGCTACTTTTTTATCTAGTGGCGCTCCTCCTGATATAATAAATCTCATGTGCCCTCCTAGCTCATTTAAAATAGTTTTAAATAGCTTTCTTCTAATATCTATATGGAATACTTTTAATAAAAAATTACTTAGTTTTATTGTTGAATTCACCAATTTAGCTTTTCCTTGCTTTTCAATTCCTTGTTCTATTTTTTTATAAATTGCTTCTATTAATAGTGGTACTCCTACAAAAACCGATACTTTATATTCTTTTAAATTTTGTGCAACATATCTTAATCCATCTGGAAATGCAGTTGCTAATCCACAAGCTAACATTACAATCATTTCTGTTGAACCAAAGATATGATGAAATGGTAAAAATGCTAAGTTTACATCTGTTTCATAAAAATTTTCTACTAATTGCATAGCATATACATTTGAAGCTATATTGTTTTGTGATAACATAACTGCTTTTGATTTTGATGTTGTTCCAGATGTGAATAATAATATATTCATTTTATAAGAGTCTATTTCTTTATTTATATAATTCTGATTTCCTTTGTCTAATAATTCTTTACCCTCTTTTTTTAATGTTTCTATATCAATGTAATTATCTTGCTTGCTCATACAAATATATTCTTGTACATATGTGTTATTTCTTTCTTTTATTTTTTCTATATTATCTATATATTTCTCATCAAAAACTACTATATCAGCTCTACTTCTTTTTATGCAACTTTCTAGTTCGTCCACTTGTAGTTCTTTATCTAATGGTATTGATACCATTCCTCCTAATAAATTTGCTAAATGCGTTAATACCCATTCATAACGGTTTCTTCCTACAATAGCTATCCTTTTGTTTTGATATCCTAAATCAAATAATTTTGTTCCTAAATAGTTTATTTCTTTTAATAATCTTTTATATGATATATTTTCATATTCTACTTCTTTGTCTTTTTTATGTTTTAAAATAAAAGCTGTATTTTCTCCGTATTTTTCTGCGGAATTATATATAATTTCCTTTATATTTTCAAATTCAGTTGCTTCAAAATATCTCTCTTTTTTCATTCTTTTCTCCTTTATCTAGTATTGAATACTAGATTAGCACATATTTAATAACCTGTCAAGTAGTTGACTAATCTTTCTAAAAATGGTATTATTGTTGATATGAGGTGATTTCATGGAAGAAAAGAAACTTTATAATGAAGAAGATATAAAAAAATTTCATCTTCCTAGATGGGATGAAATTCCAAATATTGATTTATATATTGATCAAGTAGTATCTCTGCTTGAAACTTATTTATCAACTTATATAAAAGGAGAAAATAATAAAGAGGACAAAATTGTAACAAAAACAATGATTAATAATTATGTTAAACATAATATTATTAATCCTCCTGTTAACAAAAAATATAATAAAGAACATATGGCATATTTGTTTGTTATATTTATTTTAAAACAAATTTATAGTATAGACGAAATAAAAAAAATGCTTGATTTAGCAATAAAAACTTCGCCTATTGATCAATCTTATAATCGCTTTTGCTCTGAATTAGAAAAGGCAATAAAAATGACTTTTACAGGTGAAAACTATATTAATAATAATCGTCTTTCTAAAGAACAATATCTTTTGCGTAATGCTGTTCAATCTTTTGCAAACAAGCTTTATGTCCAAAAAGTATTTTTGGAAAGAGACTAAAAAAAGAGAGCTATTATCTAAATTTATTTTTAAATAATAGCTTCTCTTTTATTTTATGCATTTAATAATTACTGTAACCATTAAAGTTTATATCCATTTTTTCTTGATATAAATTCTTTGTTTTATTTTTACAAATGTAAAACTCTTTGTTTTATTTCCTTTGTCTTTCCTACATTCCAGAAGTTTTCTCCTAAGTATCCGCATGTTCTTCTAACAACTGACATTTTATTATGGTCTTTATTTCCACAATTTGGGCATTCCCATTCATTATCTTTATTTATAATAATTTCTCCATCAAATCCACATACATGGCAATAATCTGATTTTGTATTAAATTCTGCATATTGAATATTGTCATAAATGAATTTAACAACTGATTCTAATGCATCTATGTTTTTACTCATATTTGGTATTTCTATATAAGAAATTGCTCCTCCTGTAGAAATATTTTGGAATTCACTTTCAAATTTTAATTTTTCAAAAGCGTCTATTTTTTCTCTTACATCAACATGATATGAATTTGTATAATATCCTTTATCTGTAACATCTTTAATAGTACCAAATCTTTCTTTATCAATCCTTGCAAATCTATAACATAAACTTTCTGCTGGAGTACCATATAAAGCAAATCCTATATTTGTTTCTTTTTTCCATCTTTGTGTAGCTTCGTTTAAATGTTTCATAACCTTAAGTGCAAAATCATGACCCTCTGGTTCTGTTTGAGATACACCCTTCATTAATTTTGTTAATTCGTAAATACCAATATATCCAAGTGATATAGTAGAATATCCACCATATAATAATTTGTCTATTGTTTCACCTTTCTTTAATCTAGCTAAAGCTCCATATTGCCAATGTATTGGGCTAATATCTGAGTGAGTACCTAACAATGCATAATGTCTGCACATTAAAGCTTCTTTACAAAGTTCTAGTCTTTCATCTAATAACTTCCAGAATTTTTCTTCATCACCGTCTGCAATAATTCCTATTTGAGGTAAATTAATACTTACTACACCTTGATTAAATCTTCCTTCAAATTTATAGTTTCCATTTTCATCTTTCCATGGTGACAAGAAACTTCTACATCCCATTGGACTAAATACATTTCCTTCATAATTTTCACGCATTTTCTTAGCAGAAATATAATCTGGATACATTCTTTTTGCTGAACATTTTACTGCTAGTTTTGTTAAATAATCATATTCTCCACCTTTTAGGCTGTTGAATTCATCTAATACATATACTAATTTTGGAAATGCTGGTGTTACATATACTCCTGCTTCGTTTTTTATTCCTTGATATCTTTGTCTTAAAATTTCTTCAATAATCATCGCGTTTTCTTTTATATATGGATCATCTTTTTCCAAATGTAAGAATAATGTTACAAATGGAGATTGTCCGTTTGTTGTCATTAATGTATTTATTTGATATTGAATTGTTTGTACTCCAGCTTTTAATTCTGCCTTTAATCTAGTTTGAACTAAATCTTCTATAATATCTGATTTTAATTTATCTCCATATTTTTCTTCTATTTCTTTTTTGAACTTATTATAACTCTTTCTTAAATATTTACCTAAATGAATCATATCAACTGATTGTCCACCGTATTGGTTGCTTGCAACTGCTGCAATAATTTGTGTTGTAACTGTACATGCAACTTGGAAACTTTTTGGTGATTCGATCATTTTTCCATTCATAACTGTTCCATTATCTAGCATATTTCCTATATCAATTAAACAACAGTTAAAAATTGGTTGTATGAAATAATCTGCATCGTGGAAATGTAAAATTCCTTCTTCATGTGCTTTAGAAATTTTTTCTGGTAATAACATTCTTTTAGTTAAATCTCTTGAAACTTCTCCTGCAATGTAGTCTCTTTGAGTAGAAGCAAGCATTGTGTTTTTGTTAGAATTTTCTTCTGCTAATTCTTTATTTTCATTACGAATTAGTCCTAGTATTGACTCATCAGTTGTATTTTGTTTTCTAACTAAAGCTCTTGTATATCTGTATACAATGTATTTTTTAGCTAATTCATATTTTTGTACTTCCATTAATTTTTCTTCTATAATGTCTTGAATATCTTCTACTAAAATTCTCTTTTTTCCTAACTCTTCAATATAATTAATAATTTCTTTTACTTCTTCTTTTGTTGCTCTTTCTCTTGGTCTAACTTCTTGATTTGCTTTATCAATAGCAATTCTGATTTTTTCTCTATCATAATCTACTGCTCGTCCGTCTCTTTTGATAACTTTCATCTTACATTTCCCCCTCAAATTTAATATGGGTTTATTATATACTAAGAAATTTGTTTTTCTGTTGCAAAAGCAACAAATTATCTTTTTTCTATTTTTTGAATTTTAATCCATGCTTTGTTGTAAGATTTTGTCGTTTATTACAATTATATTACAAAAATATTTCAAAAATATTTCAAAGAATTTATTTTTTATAAAATAGTAAAAGTTATAATTCAATACTTGTTGCATTTATCACACTTTTTTTGTATAATATAGTTGAATTTTTAAATTAAAGGATTGATATTGCTATGTTTAATGACTTTAATATAGATAATTTTATAAATAACTTTAGCAAAAATTGCACAAAAGTACAAAAAAAAGTCTTTCAAAAAAATCAAGTAATCACTTCTTATATACAAAAAAGAAATCAATTTTGTATATTAATAAAAGGGAATGCAGACTTAGTACGCTATGACTTTAATGGAAACAAAACAATTGTTGAACATTTTTCTAAAAATGATATTTTCGGAGAAGTTTTTTATACAATAACAACTAATAACGAACTATTAGTTGAGGCTAAAAAACAATGTGAAGTGTTATTTTACACATATAATGACATTCATACGAAATGTAAAAACAACTGCAAATTTCATCAAGTTCTTTCTGAATATTTACCAGAACTTATACTAAGTAAAGTAACCTCTTTAAACACTAGAATTGAACTACTTACTCAAAGATCCATACGTGATAAACTACTTGGATATTTCTCAATTTTGTCAACTAGAAATTTCAATAAAAGTTTTATATTACCATTTTCTCTTACTGATTTAGCTGATTACTTAAGTGTTGACAGAAGTGCTATGATGAGAGAATTAAAGCTTTTAAGAGATGAAGGTTTTATTGAAAAAAATGGTAATAAAATAACTTTAAAATATCAATAAAAATTAGAGTTTTATAAAAAACTCTAATTTTTGTATTTTATAGAATTATTGTTTTAAAATTCTAATCATCTGTGAAATATCTACTAATTGTTCATTTCCTGTTTTCATATCTTTCAATTTATATTTATTCTCTTCTATTTCATCTTCTCCGATAACAACTACATAAGGTATTTCTAACTTATCTGCATATTTGAATTTTGCTTTTAATTTCTTATTGTTTAAATATATCTCTGTTTTTATATCACTTTTTCTTAATTCACTTGCTATTTCTATTGGAACTGTTAAATCTTCTATCATTGGTATTATTAAAACATCTGATATCGACTTTTTCTTTGCTTTTATTAAATTTAATTCATTTAGCTTGTAAAATAATCTTGTTAAACCTATTGAAACTCCTACTCCTGGTAATTTTTTATCTGTATAATATTCGGCTAAATTTTCATATCTTCCACCTGAACATACACTTCCAAGTTCTCTGTATTCATTTAAAAATGTCTCATATACTGTACCAGTATAATAATCTAATCCTCTAGCTATTGTTAAATCGACTTTATAATTTTCTTTTGGTATTCCAAATGTTCCCATATTTTTTATGACAAATTCTAATTCATTTACACCTGTAATAAATGTTTCGTTTTTTATTTCTAATTTTTTTAGTTTTTCTATTTTTTCTTCAGATGTTCCTTCTATTTCTATAAAATCTATTATTTTCTTTATTGAATCTTTTGATACTTCTATTTTTTCTAATTCTTCTATTACTGCTTCTTTTCCTATTTTATCTATTTTATCTATTATTCTTAATACTTCTACTGATTTTTCTTTTTGACCTATTTCTTCAAATAATCCATTTAATATTTTTCTATTATTCACTCTAATAGTAAAATTATTAAATCCTAAATTTTTAAATATCGTATAAATAACACTTGGAAGTTCTGCATCATTTATTAAATCAAGCTCCCCATCACCTATGACATCTATATCACATTGATAAAATTCACGAAATCTTCCTTTTTGTGTACGTTCTCCTCTATATACTTTTCCAATTTGATATCTTCTAAAAGGGAAACTCAAATTTCCATAATTTTTAGCTACATATTTTGAAAGAGGAACTGTTAAGTCAAATCTTAAAGATAAGTCTTTATCTCCTTTATTAAAACGATAAATCTGTTTTTCTGTTTCTCCTCCTGCTTTAGCAAGTAAAACTTCAGATAATTCTATTACTGGCGTATCTAATGGTAAAAATCCAAATTTTTTATAAGTATCTTCTATTGTTTCTCTCATTTGATTAAATAGAATTTGTTCATTTGGTAATAATTCCATAAATCCTGATAATGTTCTTGGTTCTGTTTTTGCCATATTAATCATTCCTTTCATTTCTATTATAACAAATTTTATATTAATTTTGGTTTTAATTCTAAATAAATTGGTTTTTCATCTTTTATTCTTGTACTTAATCCATGTCCTGGATATACTATTGTTTCATTTGGCAACACCATTAATTTTTTAGTAATAGAATCCATTATATCTTCTAAACTTCCTGTTGGTACATCAGTTCTTCCCCATGTACCTCTAAATAGAGTATCTCCAGAAAATAGACAATTTTCCTCTTTACAGTATAGGCATGTTCCACCTTTAGTATGTCCTGGAGTATGAATAACTTTAAATTCTAAATTTCCCAAATGAATCAAATCTTCATCGTCTATCCTAGAATCCGCTTCTAATTCTATATTTTCTTCTCTAATATATGGCGTTAAATTAATTGCAGCATCATTCAAACCTTCTGCGTCCATACGATGTATTAATATTTTTCCTCCGCAATTTTTCTTCAATTCTGTTACTCCAAATATATGGTCACCGTGACAATGAGTTAAATATATATATTTTAATTTTCCATCTAATATTTTTATCATTTCTTGTATTTTATCCACGTCACCAGCTGGATCTATTACCATCAATTCTTTAGATTCTTCGTCTAATATAATATAACAATTAGTTGGATCTCCTATCCATGTATCTATCTTTAGTTCTTTTAAAATCATATTTTTTCCTTTCATTATATACGTTTTCTTCTTATTTATTTTTTTCTTTTAACTTCATATACACTATCTACTTTTCTAATAACCTTAATAGCTTTATTTAATTCTTCTAAATTTTCTACTTCTAGTGTCATATCAATAATTGCAATTTTTTCTTTAGTTACTTTTGTGTTAACTCCTCTTATTTGAGCTTTTGTTGAACCAATTTCTTTTAAAATATCTACTAATAATCCAGCTCTATCATTTGAGTTTATTTCTATGTCTGTTTGATACGATACTTTATTTTCTTCTTTATACCATTCTACATCTATCATTCTGTTCTCTTCTGATATTAAGTCTTTGATATTTGTACAATCTTTTCTATGTACGGATACTCCTCTTCCTTTTGTTATATACCCTACGATTTCATCTCCCGGAAGTGGATTACAACATTTTGATAGCTTAACTAAACAGTTATCTATGCCTTTTACAATAATTCCTGAATTTGAAGGTCTTGGTTTCCTATTTTTTTCTTTAGCTAATTCCTGAATTTTTTCTTCTATGTCTTCTTCTTGATGTTCTTTTCTATATTCTTGTAACATTCTCGCTATTACTTTTACAGGAGAATTAGCACCAAATCCAACTGCAGCATACATTTCGTCTAAATTTTTATATTTGTATTTTTCAAGCATTGGTTCAAGATATTCATTTTTAAATAAATCTGCATATGTAAATCCTATTCTTTTTAATTCTTTTTCTATTAGTTCTTTTCCTTTTTCAATATTCTCAGCTTTCTGAGCTTTTTTAAACCATCCTTTTATCTTATTTTTTGCACTAGAACTTTTTACAAATTTAAGCCAATCTCTGCTTGGCCCTTTTGAATTATCAGATGTAATTATCTCTATGATATCTCCACTTTTTAAAGGTGTTATTATTGGCATCATTTTACTATTAATTTTACATCCTGTCATATGATGTCCAATTTCTTCATGTACACTATAAGCAAAATCAATTGGCGTAGCTCCTCTCGGAAGTACTTTTATTGCTCCTTTTGGTGTAAATACATATACTTCATCTTCAAAAAGTTCTGTTTTTAATGTATCCAAAAATTCTTGTGGATCTTGCATATCTTTTTGCCATTCTAATGTTTCACGAAGCCATGCTAATTTGTCTTCTTCTACTTTTACTGCTTGTTTTTTTCCAAAATAACTTGCTTCTTTATATGCCCAGTGTGCTGCAATACCATATTCAGCAATTCTATGCATTTCCCATGTACGAATTTGAACTTCAAATGGTGTTCCTTTTTCTCCTAAAAGTGTGGTATGTATTGATTGATACATGTTTGGTTTAGGCACTGCTATATAGTCTTTAAATCTTCCCGGCATAGGACTATATAATTCATGTACAACTCCTAATGCTGCATAACAATCTTTTACAGAGTTAACTAAAATTCTAAGTGCAAATAAATCATATATTTGATCTAATGTCTTATTGTCTCTTTTCATTTTTCGATAAATACTATATAAATGTTTTGCTCTTCCTGTAACTTCTGCATCAATTCTTTGTTTTTTTAATTCAACTCTTATATCACTCATTATCTTTTCTATGAATTTTAATCTTTCATCTCTTTTTTTGTTAATTCCTTCTACTAATTCATGATATTCTTCTGGATATAAATATTTAAATCCTAAATCTTCTAATTCCCACTTTAAAGAATACAGTCCTAATCTATTAGCAAGAGGTGCATATAATTCCATTGTTTCCTTTGCATTTGCTATTTGTCTATCTCTTTTTAAGTATTTTAAGGTTCTCATGTTATGAAGTCTATCAGCTAATTTTATAATTATTACCCTTATGTCTTTTCCCATTGCAAGAAACATTTTTCTGTAATCTTCTACTTGTTGCTCTTCTACTGAGCTAAATTGAATATTACTAAGTTTTGTAACTCCAGCTACCATGTCAGATATTTCTTTTCCAAATTCTCTTGTTATATCTTCTTGAGTTACTTCTGTATCTTCTACCACATCATGTAAAAGAGCAGCACAAATAGTACTATCATCCAATCCTATATCAGCTAAAATATAAGCAACATTTAATGGATGTATAATATATGGTTCTCCTGATTTTCTACATTGGTCGCCATGATAACTATATGCATAATTATATGCTTTCATTATTAATTTACTATCTACTCTTCTTGTATGTTGCTTTCTTCTAGATATTACGTCTTGAATTGTTTTCTCTTTTTCTTCTTTCATTATATCACTTTCCCCTTTTTGGTTTTATATCTTATATAATTATTATATTGATTTCATTATGTCTTTAATGTTAATTTGTAAGTTATCTACGCCATTAAATGTATTTATTTCTAATACACCAGCAACATCTATTTTATCCCCTATTCTATATTCATTTGCTAAGTATCCAATATTAAATCCAATTGCATTTATAATATAATTATTATCTTTTAATGTTAATTTTAGATGTTTTCCTTCTGATAGAGCTCTTATTGAATCTATTTTTAAATTTTTAAATGCAAATACTGGCATTTTGTTAGCTTCTCCAAATGGTTCTAATTGTTTTAAACTTTCTACCATTTCTTTATCAATATCACTCAAATCTACTTTTGCATCAATATTAATAATTGGTATAATTTCATCAATTTTGCTTTGTGTTGCTATTTGTTCAAATTCTTTTTTAAACTTTTCTAGATTATCTTTTTTTACCGTAATTCCTACTGCCATACTATGTCCACCAAATTTTTCAATAGTGTCTGAACATTTCATTAAAGCTTCATGTAAATCAAATCCAGGAATACTTCTTCCAGAACCTTTTCCTATTCCATCTTCTTCAAAACTAAATAAAATGCTTGGTTTAAAATACATTTCTGTAATTTTAGACGAAACTATTCCAATTACACCATGATGCCAATTTTCTCCACCAACAATAATAGCTTTATTTTCATCTAAGTGCTCTTCTTTTATTTTTTCTACTGCATTTTCAAAAATTGTTTTTTCTGTTTCTTGCCTTTTTCTATTATGTTCATTTAATTTATTAGTTAATTCATTTACCTCGTTTTTATCTTTAGATAAGAATAGTTCTAATGCTTCTTCTGCTTTTCCCATTCTTCCACATGCATTAATTCTAGGTGCTACACCAAATGAAATAGTATTTGAGTCTATTTTATTATATCCTGATGAATTAATAATTGATCTTAATCCTATATTTTTTGTTTGTGCCACTAATAATAACCCTAATTTTGCAATTACTCTATTTTCATCTACTAACGGAACTATATCAGATATTGTTCCTATACATACGATGTCTAAATATTTCAAATATGATTCTTCTTTTAGTTTTAATGTAATTCCTATTGCTTGAATTAATTTAAAAACCACTCCAACTCCTGCTAATTCTCTGAAAGGATATTTACTATCTTTTCTTTTATTGTCTATTACTGCAATTGCTTTTGGTATTTCATTTCCTGCTTCATGATGGTCTGTTATTATGGTCTCAATTCCTAGAGAGTTTGCATATTCTATTTCTTCTATAGCAGATATACCACAATCAACTGTAATCATTAAATTGCATCCTTTTTTTGAAATTTTGTCAATTGCTTCTTTGTTCAATCCATATCCTTCTATTAACCTGTTTGGTATATATGTATTGGTTTCTACTCCAATATCATTTAAAAAACTCTTTAATACTGTTATACTTGTTATTCCATCTACATCATAGTCACCATAAATAGTAATGTTTTCTTTATTTTCTATAGCTTTTATTATTCTATTTACTGCAATATCCATATCCGTTATTAAAAAAGGATTATAAAAATCGTTTCTTGTTGGATTTAAAAATAGTCTAATATCTTCTTCTTTTAAAATGTTTCTATTAGCTAATATTGTAGCTAATAATTGGTTAACTTTATATTTATTTTTTATCTCTTCTATCTTATTTTTATCTGGTTCAAATATTTGCCACTTTTTATTCATTTTCCTCTCCTAATTTTCATTTTTTATTATTGTATAACATTTTAGTTTTTTTTAAAAGAGTTTCATTGCATTTTATTAGATTTTTCTATTAAATATGAAAATACAACTATTATAAAATTGTTCAAATAGTTGTATTTTTTACATGCATTATAAATTACTTATATATTTAAAATTTCTTTTTTTTAATGTTTGAATTAAATTTGTTTGATTGTTTAAAATTTTTGCTATATTGTTGCTATCTATTAGTCTTTGTTGTCTAATTGCTGGTAATTCATTATTTTCTATATTATAGACCGAAGATGCTATATTTTTAATTGATTTCTTTATACCTGGTATTTCCTTTTTTTCAATGTTTTTTATTGATGCTCTTATACTTGGAATTTCATTTTCTTCAATATTCTTTATTGATTCTCTCATACTTGGTATTTCATTTTCTTCAATATTCTTTATTGATTCTCTCATACTTGGTATTTCGTTTTCCTCAATATTTTTTATCGAAGCTTTCATACTTGGTATTTCATTTTCCTCAATATTTTTTATCGAAGCTTTCATACTTGGTATCTCGTTTTCTTCAATATTAATAACTCTCTTCTTTAGATCTTTTATATCTACTTGCATGTCTAAAAGAATTGTTAAAATTTTTTCTTCCATTTTGTTCACCTCCTGTCTCTTATTTTTTACGCAATACAAACTATATGAATTAATACAATTTATGTCTTTTTCTAAGTTGCTATTTAAAAATATTTGAAATAAAATATGAACTAAAAAATATTAATTAGTAGTATTAATACGTAAAATTATA